>Ga0268248_100080_pt1 | contig 83546 bp, 68 predicted proteins | sample AgamicAtAme_FD_200856 | JGI IMG/M metagenome (GOLD analysis project Ga0268248, IMG submission 200856) | Agave microbial communities from Guanajuato, Mexico - At.Am.e (v2) (version 2) | ecosystem: Host-associated > Plants > Phyllosphere > Phylloplane/Leaf | place: Guanajuato, Mexico | collected... | reverse complement strand
GGGGGGAGGGAGTACCGATACCGGGGTGGCTGGCATAGTTCAATGCAGAACTAGCGGGTACAGATAATACGCCTGGCTCGAACCAAGTCAATACCCGTCAGTTCAAAAATTACCCGCAAGGGCCATAAGGCCTACGCCGCCGTCTCAGAAACGGCGATACATCAGGGCTTCGGCTAGGTGGGTGCGGTCCAGCAAGGCGGCGCCGCCGTCCAGGTCGGCGATGGTGCGGGCGACGCGCAGGGTGCGGTGATAGGCGCGCGCCGACAGGCCAAGGCGCTCCAGCGCGCCTTCAAACCAATGGCGTTCGGCCTGGCCCAGCGCGCAATCGCGTTCCAGTTCGCGGGTGCTGATCTCGGCGTTCGCGCGGCCGGCGCGCATCAGTCCGTGCTGGCGGGCTTTCACCACGCGGGCGCGGACGGTGGCCGAATCCTCGTCGTTGGCGCCGCGCGACGTGCCAAGCTCGCCCAGGGGAACGCGCGGCACTTCGATGCACAGGTCGATGCGGTCCATCAATGGACCGGAAATGCGCGCCCGATAGCGCTGGATCTGGTCGGGCGTGCACTGGCAACGGTTGCGCGGATCACCCGCATAACCGCAGGGACAGGGGTTCATCGCCGCCACCAGCTGGAACTGGGCCGGGAAGGTCGACTGGCGCGCCGCGCGCGAGATGACGATATGGCCCGACTCCATCGGCTCGCGCAGCACATCCAGCACGTGTCGGCCGAACTCCGGCAGCTCGTCGAGGAACAGCACGCCGTTGTGGGCCAGCGAGATCTCGCCGGGTCGGGGCACCGCGCCGCCGCCCACCAGGGCGACGGCCGAACTCGTGTGGTGCGGCGCGCGGAAGGGGCGGCGCCGCCATAGTTTCGGGTCCACCGATTGCCCGGCCACGGAAAGCACGGCACAGGTTTCCAGCGCCTCAGACTCGCTCAGCGGCGGCAGGATGCCCGGCAGGCGCTCGGCCAGCATGGTCTTGCCCGTGCCTGGAGGGCCAAGCAGCAATAGATGGTGGCCGCCCGCGGCGGCGATCTCCAGCGCACGGCGCGCCTGCAGCTGGCCGCGCACGTCGGCCAGGTCGGGCCCGATGGTTTCGTCGTAGACGCCGGACGCCTCGCCCGGCGGGGCCAGGTCCTGCGCGCCGCGCAGCCAGCCGCAGACATCGGCCAGGGTATCGGCGACCAGCACCTCGGCATCGGAAACCAGGGCGGCTTCGGCCGCGTTGGCGCGAGGCACCACCACGCGCCGGCCGCGCGCACGGGCGCGCAACAGCGCCGGCAGGACGCCCGATACCCCGCGCAGGGCGCCGGATAGAGCCAGTTCGCCAAGGAATTCGCAGTCGTCGAGCTTTTCGCGCGGCACCTGCCCGCCCGCCGCCAGGATGCCCAGCGCGATGGCGAGGTCGAAGCGGCCGCCGTCCTTGGGCAGCTCGGCCGGGGCGAGATTCACCGTGACCTTGCGGTTGGGGTATTCGAACGCGGTGTTCTGGATGGCCACGCGCACGCGGTCGCGCGCTTCGCGCACGGCCGCTTCGGGCAAACCGACGATATTGGTGCCCGGCAGGCCGCCGGACAGGTGGACTTCCACCATGACCTGGGGCGCCGCTACGCCTTCCTGGGCTCGACTGAGGGTGACGGCAAGGCTCATGGCGCTCGCACAAGCCGGGCGCGGGAGTAGCTGCCAGTTTGAAACACGGAGCAACTCCCTCACGCAGCCTGCAAAGAAAAATAGCCGCCCCCGATCGTTCTCGGGGTGAGGGTGACGGATCGGGGGCGGCTCCCGGGACGTGGGCCCGTGCCGCACCTCGTCAGTCAGGTGCCCGCACCAGCCTCGAGATCTGCGATTCGCTTCTCCAGGGCCTCGACCTTGGCACGGGTGCGTGCCAAGAGCTGGCTCTGGACTTCAAACTCCTCGCGGGTGACTAGATCAAGGCGGCGCAATCCCTGCGCCAGGACATCGCCGAAGTTGGTGCGCAAATCCTGATGCGCCTGAGCCAATCCATTTGGAACCAACGAAACAAGACGCTGGGCAAGTTGATCGATATCCTGCCTATCCATCATGGACAGCACCTCGAACTCGTCGGATGAAAGTTTAGGTTCATAGCTTTTGCTGCCACTATCGGCTTGCTCCACTTCTACTTGTAGGCATTTTCCTACAGTGCACCGAAAGGCGACAGCTGCAGGCTCTGGCAGGCAAAATGCCGCTCCCTGACCCGCTGCCTTGGCGGGCGTCCCCAAGTCGAGAGGAAAACCCATGAAGCTGGTGGTTGCGATCATCAAGCCGTTCAAGCTGGACGATGTGCGCGAGGCCCTGGCCGAAGTGGGCGTGCAGGGCATCACGGTGACCGAGGTGAAAGGCTTTGGCCGCCAGAAGGGCCACACCGAACTCTACCGCGGCGCCGAGTACGTGGTGGACTTCCTGCCCAAGATCAAGCTGGAAGTGGCCGTCAGCGACGACCAGGTGGACCGCGTGGTGGAAGCCATCCAGGCGTCGGCCAAGACCGGCAAGATCGGCGACGGCAAGATCTTCGTCAGCCCGCTGGAACAGGTGATCCGCATCCGCACCGGTGAGATGGACGGCGACGCACTTTAAGGCGTTAAGGCGTCACGTCGCCAGCTGCGCCCGCTCGAAGCGGCGGTGATGCACCAGCAGCCCCGCGAAGTAGCAGACGTAGTAGCCGATCATCAGCCCGAAGATGGCGAGCGTCAGCGGGCTGTTGCCCATGGCGGGCGTGGCGTGGGCGGTCGCCGGGTCCTGCAGCTGCGGCAGGGCCACCAGGAAACGCCAGGCCAGGCGGCCGATCAGCAGGACGGTCAGCAGGCCGCCGATCCAGGCATTGGGTATGTAGAGGTCCTGGCCTGCGGCGTCGCGCTCGAAGCGCGTCAGGCGCAGGCCGGCCACGCCCAGCGCGGCGCCCGCCAGCGCGCCACCGATCAGACCTTCCAGCAGGCGCAGGTTGTGCAGGCCGCCCAGCGCCAGCAGGGCGGCGATGACGCTGAAGATGGCGATGCGGGCGATCATGCGCTTGCGCCGGATCGGCTGCGGCCCGAAGCTGCCGCGCACGCGCCGCCAGACGGCGAAGGCCATCAGCGGAATCATGAGCGCATAGATCATGTTCGGGGTCATCGCGGTCGCCTCGTCGTGGGATGAGCGCAGCTTAGCGACCTGGCGTGGCCCGCACGACTGACGGCCCACAACCATCGCGGATGACGGCTGTCATCCGCGATCGGCCTTGCCTTACTTCGCCTTGCCCTGGTTCGCCACGGCGGCCATCTTCGCGGCGATGGCGTCGGCGTCGCCCAGGTAGTAGTGGCGCAGCGGCTTGAGGTTCTCGTCAAACTCGTACACCAGCGGCACGCCGTTGGGGATGTTGAGTTCCACGATTTCTTCGTCGGAGACGTTGTCCAGGTACTTCACCAGCGCGCGCAGCGAGTTGCCGTGCGCGGCCACCACCACGTTCTGGCCGGAGCGGATGGCCGGGGCCAGCACGTCGTGCCAGTAGGGCACCACGCGGTCCACGGTGTCCTTCAGGCACTCGGTGTCCGGGATCATCGAGGGATCGAGGTTGGCGTAGCGCGGGTCGGTCACCGACTCGTTGCTGGCGCGGTCCAGCGGCGGCGGCGGAATGTCGTAGCTGCGGCGCCATACCTTGACTTGGTCCTCGCCGTACTTGGCCGCGGTCTCGGCCTTGTTGAGGCCGGTGAGGCCGCCGTAGTGGCGCTCGTTGAGGCGCCAGTCGGTGACCACCGGCAGCCACATCTGGTCCATCGCATCCAACACGCCCCACAGGGTGCGCACGGCGCGCTTGAGCACGGAGGTGTGCGCGACGTCGAAGCGATAGCCTTCGGCCTTGAGCAGTCGGCCCGCCTCGGCGGCTTCGGCCAGGCCCTGTTCGGTGAGATCCACGTCGGCCCAGCCGCTGAAGCGGTTATCGAGGTTCCACTGGGACTGGCCGTGACGAATGAGTACGAGCTTGTACATGGCGGGATTTCGCGGCGGGAAACCCGTGATGGTGAGGCCCCGCCCCGGCTCCGTCAAATCACCCGCCGACCCTGTCGAAGGTCATGCTAAACCCCGACCCGCGCGGGCGCATCTTAGGTGCATTACCCACCCGATACGGAGTTCGCCATGCGTCGTCACCTGCTTGCCATCGCCCTCGCCCTGACCTTGCCCGCCCTGGCCCAGGCCGCCGACGGCGACATCGACAAGGTCAACGGCACCGTCCACGTGGATGCCGGCCAGCACGCGGGCAATGTCAGCACCGTCAACGGGGCGGTGCACATCGGCGACAACGCCGTGGTACAGAAGGCCAGCACGGTCAATGGCGCGGTGGAGCTGGGCGACCACGTGCAGGCCGCCGCCATCGACACCGTCAACGGCGGCGTCACCGTGGGTTCCAGCAGCCGCGTCGCCGGCACGGTCAGCACCACCAATGGCGGCGTGCACCTGGGCAAGAGCGCCGACGTGGCCGGCAAGGTCGGCACGGTGAACGGCACCATCAACCTGGACGCGGCTCACGTGGGCGGCGGCCTGCAGACGTCCAACGGCGACATCCTGGTGGGCGCCAACTCGCACGTGGAAGGCGGCATCCTCATGGAGAAGCCGGGCGGCTGGTTCAACTGGAACAGCAACAACCGCCTGCCGCACGTGGTGATCGGCCCCCACGCCGTGGTGCAGGGCACGCTGGAATTCCGCCGCGACGTGGTGCTGCAGGTCAGCGACAGCGCGCAGATCGGCCCCGTGAAGGGCGCCACGCCGGTGAAGTTCAGCGGCGACGCTCCGAAAGAATGAGAAGTGGGTAAAGAATGAGAAGTGAGTGAAGAGGAGTGAGAAGTGAGAGAGGAGCAAGCGCGCATCTCTCGCTTCTCACTTCTAGTTCCTCACTCCTCGCTTTTCCCCAGCCAGTCGCGCGGCTTGAGGTAATCGGCCAGCCGCGCTTCCGGGGATTCCGGTTCCGGCTGGAAGTTGTATTCGAAGCGCACGCGCGGCGGCAGGCTCATCAGGATGGACTCGGTGCGCCCGCCCGACTGCAGGCCGAACAGCGTGCCGCGGTCGTAGACCAGGTTGAATTCCACGTAGCGGCCGCGACGATAGAGCTGGAATTCGCGCTCGCGCTCGCCGTAGGGCTCGTCCTTGCGCCGCTCGACGATGGGCAGGTAGGCGTCGAGGAAACCCTGGCCCACGTCGCGCGTGAACGCGAAGCAGCGCTCGAAGCCGCCCTCGTTCAGATCGTCGTAGAACAAGCCGCCGACGCCGCGCGTCTCGGCGCGATGCTTGAGATAGAAATACTCGTCGCACCACTTCTTATAGCGCGCGTACACGTCGTCGCCGTAGGGCGCGCACAGGTCGCGCGCGACGGTATGCCAGTGCACCACGTCTTCCTCGCGCGGATAGAACGGCGTGAGGTCGAAGCCGCCACCGAACCACCACACCGGTTCGGCGCCTTCCTTGCTCGCCTCGAAGTAACGCACGTTGGCGTGCGTGGTGGGCACGTGCGGATTGCGCGGGTGCAGCACCAGCGACACGCCGGTGGCGACGAAGCCGCCGCCGGCAAGGTCAGGGCGATGCGCCGTTGCGCTGGGAGGTAGCTGGTTGCCGTAGACGCGCGAGAAATTGACGCCGGCCTGCTCGAAGATCGCGCCATCGCGCAGCACGCGCGTGCGGCCCCCGCCACCGGCGGGGCGCGTCCAGGCGTCTTCCTCGAAACGCGCCTTGCCGTCGATCTGCTCGATCGCCGCGCAGATGCGGTCCTGCAGTTCGCGCAGGAAGAGTTCGGCTTGGTCGGCTTGCTGGCTCATGGGCGGTCCATCGTGGTTCGAAACGCCGCAAGCTTAGCAAGCGATGCGCGATGACCCGCTGCGGCGGCGCGTCGCGCGGTCAGCTGAGGCGTTCGGCGATGCGCCGGTGGCCGATCAACCTGGCCCAGCGCAAGCCGATGTCGATCCACATGAGGTAACCCGATTCGGCCAGCAACCGCACCACGTATCGGCGGTTGAGCACCAGGGCCGGCTCCGCCGCCACCGGTACGCTGCGAAAGCCCAGCCGGCGCGCGAGCAGCAAGCAGCGCGCCAGGTGGTAGCGGCTGGTCACCAGGGCCACCGGCGGCAAGGTGCGCATCACGGGGCCGTCTTCCTGCAGCAGGCTGCGTGCATGGCGCAGGTTTTCCAGCGAATCGACCGAGGCCTGCTCCAGCTGCAGCACCACGCCCGGCGGCACGTCGTGCTGGTCCAGCCACGCCCGCCCGGCCTCCGCTTCGCTGAGGAGGCTGCCGCCGCTGCGCCCGCCCAGCAGGAGCACATGCTCCGTGGCCTGCGAACGCATCAGCGCCAACGCCCGCGACAGGCGTTGCTGGTAGTCCTTCTCCGGCGCATCGCCGACCAACCGGCGGCCGAACACGAGGGTGGTCATCGGCTCGGCCAGGGTCACCGGGCTGCGCGCCGCCACCCGCCATACATGAACGAGGTAGCCGACCCAGACCAGGCCGAGACTGAGCACGACGGCCACGCTGGTCACCACGGCGGCATGCAGCACGTCACGATCGCTGAGATAGCGCCAGGGGCCGCGTTTGAACGGAGCGAAAAAGGGTGGCACGGTCGTACGGCGCAGGGCCAGGGTGGCCGGTAGCGCAGTGTGCGCAGCCCGTGAATGGCGCGCAATCGGGCGTATGGCGCAGGCCGGCAAGATGAACAAGGTCGCTCCCCCGCAATTGTCCAGACTAGGAAATAGGGCAGCCGGTCGTTAGGCTCGCGCGATGTCAGTACCGATCCACCCCCTTGCCGTCAGCGCATACACGGCGACGTCGGCGCTTGGCCAAGGCCTTGAAAGCCATCTCGCGGCCCTGTCCTCGGGCCGCGGCGGTCTCCGCGAAAACGACTTCAGCAGCGCCCCGCTGGCGTGCTGGATAGGCCGTGTCGATGGCGTCGAAGAGGCCGAGCTGCCCGCCGCTCACGCCGCCTGGGAATGCCGCAACAACCGGCTGGCCTGGCTGGGCCTGCGCCAGAACCGTTTCCTCGAACACGCACTGGATGCCCGCCAGCGCTACGGCGCCGCGCGCGTGGCGCTGGTGCTGGGCACGTCCACCGCGAGCATCGGCGCCAGCGAGGAAGCCTATCGCCACCTCGACGAACACGGGCAGATGCCGGCCGAACTGCGCCGGCCGCTGATCCATGCGCCGCATTCGCTGGCCGGTTTCGTGGCCGAGGCGCTGGGCCTGGAAGGGCCATGCCTGACGGTGTCCACGGCCTGCTCGTCCAGCGCCAAGGTGTTCGCCAACGCCGAGCGGCTGATTCGCCTCGGCCTTGCGGATGCCGCCATCGTCGGCGGCGTGGATACCTTGTGCGACAGCGTGCTGTTCGGCTTCAACGCGTTGGAGCTGGTCTCGCCGGAGCCCTGCCGCCCGTTCGACCAGGCTCGCCACGGCATTTCCATCGGCGAGGCGGCCGGCTTTGCGCTGCTCGAGCGCGTCGACGCCGCACCGGATGCGCCGCGCCTGCTTGGCTATGGCGAATCCAGCGACGCGCACCACATGTCCACGCCGCATCCCGAGGGCCTGGGCGCGGAACTCGCGCTGCGCGATGCGCTGGTGCGCGCGGGGCTGAGCGCGGAACAGGTCGATTACATCAACCTGCACGGCACGGCCAGCCTGAAGAACGACGAAGTCGAAGCCGCCCTGGTGGCGCGCGCATTTCCCGCGAGCACGCGGGCCAGTTCCACCAAGGGCTTCACCGGGCACACGCTGGGCGCGGCGGGCATTCTGGAAGCCGCGTTCGCGCTGCTGGCGATCCGCGAGGGCCTGGTTCCCGGCAATCTCGGCTGCACGCACCCGGACGCCGCCTGCGGACCGCAACTCGCGCTGCAGAGCGAGCAACGCACGGTCAACGTGGCCCTGAGCAACTCGTTCGGATTTGGCGGCAACAACGCCTGCCTGGCCTTCGGGAGGGCGCCCGCATGAGTGGCTTGCAGGTTTACGTGGAAGGCATCGGGCTGTGGTCGCCCCAACTGGCCGATTTCGCCGCGCTGAAGGCGTGGCTCGCCGGCGAGCCGGTGACCGCGCCGCCCGCCCGTCCGCCGGCCGCCGTGCTGCCGCCGAACGAGCGCCGCCGCGCGCCGGAAAGCGTGCTGCTCGCGGTGGAAGCAGCTGGGCAGGCGGTGGCCATGAGCGGCCAGGAAGCGCGCGAGCTGCCGTGCGTCTTCAGCTCCGCCTTCGGCGACCAGCACATCTCCGATTACATGTGCGCGACCTTGGCCAGCGCGCCGGTGGAACTGTCGCCCACGCGCTTCCACAACTCGGTGCACAACGCGCCGGCCGGTTACTGGACCATCGCCACCGGCTGCCATGCGACGTCCAGCGCCATCACCGCTGGCCACGCCAGCTTCGGCGCCGGCCTGCTGGAAGCGGCCACCCTCGCCGCGACCGAGCAGCGCCCCGTGCTGCTGGTGTGCAGCGACATCGCCGGTCACGGCCCGCTGGGCGAGATGACCGGCACGCGCCAGGCGTTCGGCATCGCGCTGGTGCTGGCGCCCACCGCCACGGCCCGTTCGATCGCCTGCCTTGAGCTGGACCTGGTGCCCCATGCCATCGACGCACTGCGCCCCGCGCCTGCCACAGGCGCGTGGTACGAAGGCAACCCGATTGCCGCATCCGCCTGGCCGCTGATGCAAAATCTCGCTACGGGCGAAGGTGACTGCACCCTTGCCGCCGCCGAAACCCTGGCGTTGAGGGTTGCCGTGGAGACACCTGCTTGAATACGTCCGATGTCCGCTGGTGCGTGCTGATTCCCTGCCTCAACGAAGAGGCCGCGATCGGCAGGATCGTCCAGTCCGTCCTGGCGCTTGGCGTGCCCGTGATCGTGGTCGACGACGGCTCGGACGATCGCACCCCCGATATCGTGCGCGAGCTTCCCGTCACGCTGCTGCGCCACCCGCAACGCAGCGGCAAGGGCGAGGCGCTGCGCACGGGCTTTCGCGAAGCGCTGCGCCAGGGCTACGACGCCGTGCTCACCATGGACGGCGACGGCCAGCATCTGGCCAGCGACATTCCGCGCATCGCGGCCGCCGCGCAGCGCTATCCCAACCACATCATCATCGGCGCGCGCCTGCTCGAACGCGAGCAGCAGCCCAAGGCGCGCCGCCGCGCCAATGCGGTCGCCGACTGGGGCATTTCGTGGGCCTGCGCGCAGCCGGTGGCCGACACGCAGAGCGGCCAGCGCTGGTATCCGCGCGCCGCACTGGACCTGGTGGACCTGCCGGCGGAGAACTTCGTGTTCGAGGCGGCCATCCTTATCGCCGCTTCGCGCGAGAAAGGGCTGGGCGTGGTGTCGGTGCCCATCGCTTCGCGCTACGAAGGCGAGTTCCGCATCAGCCATTTCAGCCCGATCCGCGACGTCACGCGCATCACCACCTACACGATCGGACAGGTGATCCGCCACGGCGACGTCATGGCGAGCTATCGCCGCTCACGCGCCTCGCAGCCCATCGTGTTCGATGCGGCCGTAACGTAAGAGCGAGGAGTGAGTGAAGAGGAGTGAGAAGTGAGAGAAGAGCACGCCGCTCTCTCTGTTTTTCTCACTCCTCTTCACTCACTCCTGCCCTCAAGCCATGCCGCCGTTGACGCCGATCACCTGGCCGTTGATGTAGCCGGCTGCGTCGGAACACAGGAAGGCCACCAGGGCCGCCACTTCCTCCGGCTTGCCGGCGCGCTGGGCGGGCACGATCTCGCGGATGCGTTCCGGCGGGAAATCCTCGCCGATCATGCGCCCTTCGATCACGCCGGGGGCCACCACGTTGGCGGTGATGCCGCGCGAGGCCATCTCGCGCGCCAGCGAGCGGGTGGCGCCGTGCAGGGCCGACTTCGCCGCCGCGTAATTGGCCTGTCCGCGATTGCCGAGCTGCGCCGCCACCGAACTCACCGACACGATGCGCCCGAAGCGCGCGCGCGCCATCGGCAACAGCAGCGGCTGGGTGACGTGGAAGAAACCGTGCAGGGAAACATCGATCACGCGGCGCCACGCGTCTTCCGACATGCCCGCCATCGGGCTGTCTTCATGCACGCCGGCATTGTTGACCACGGCGTGGATGGGGCCGTCGGCCAGCAGGGTTTCCAGCGCGTGGCGCGTAGCGGCGCCATCGGTCACGTCGAAGGCGACGGCCTGCGCGCTGCCGCCTGCGTCGCGGATGGCCGCGGCCACGTCGTCCGCGCGCGCCAGGCCGGCGTTCGCATGCACGATCACGTGATAACCGCCGGCCGCGAGCGCGCGCGCGATCGCCCCGCCCAGGTCGCCGCTGCCGCCGGTCACCAGCGCGCGACGGGGAGAATGAGCCTGTGACATGGCGACCTCGCTGATCAAAGAGCGGGATGAATGACGGCAGCCCTGCCGCTCACCAGCACGCGGCCGTTCTGCTCCACGCGGAACGCGTACTGCGCGCCAGCCGGCTCGGCGTAGAGGCTTTCCGCATGGACGTCCAGACGGCCGCACGCCGGGTCGACATATTCGACCGCCAGCGATACGTCGCGCAGGCTCACCAGTCGTCCCGGCCGCGCCTTGGTCTCACCCTGCTCGCGTGACAGCAGGGCGCCGTGCACGGCCATCGCCTGCGCGCCGTACTCGGCCAGATGCACCGCGTGCAGGCCATCGGGCCCGCGCAACGGATGATCGGCCAGCGCGTGGCTGTCAGCCACGGCGTGGATGGTCGTTTCGTCCCACGCCGCCACGCTGTCGAGCAGGCACATCGCGCCCTGGTGCGGAATGAGTCGGGCCCAGTCAGTCTTGGCGAGCATGCGGAGCCATCAGGATCGAAAGACAGAAATGGAAGGCCACGCCCAGGCTGACCGTCAGCCCGATGGCGCGCAGCACGGGAATCGTGCTCCAAGCCAGCATGCCGAACACCAGCAGGGCGGACAACACGCACACCAGCGTGGCGTGCAAGGTGCGGCGCTGCTCGGCCGCATCGCCGGTGTCGCGCTCGAAGAACAGCGCGTAGTGCAGGCCCAGGCCGGCCGCGAGTATCAACGCGACCAGATGGAACAGCGACACCTCCACGCCCGCGACGCGCTCCACCGCCAGCACCAGGAAGGTCGCCAGCGTCATCGGTGCAAGCACATGCCACGCGCGCCGGAAACTGCGCAACGCGACGACGATGGCCACCACCAGCAGCACGGTGGCGCCGAGCAGCGCGTGCAGGATGCGCGTGCGGTAATCGACCACCAGGGATTCGGCGGCGCTCTTCAGATCGAGCAACCGCACGGCGCCACCGCTGTCGCGCGCCAACGCCTGCAAGGCGTCCACATCGTGCACGCCGCTCAGCGTGCCCAGGCCCAGCCAATGCCCATCGCGCTGCGCCAGCATGCCGGACAGGCGCTGGCCCAAGGGCGACGAGGCGAACCGCTGCGGCGTGAGCAACGGCAGTTCGCGCGCTTTCTGCACGTCATCGACAAAGGGCTTGAACAGACCCGGCTGGAACGGCATGCCTTGCTCGGCCTGCTCCAGCGCGGCGTCGAGCGCCGGGCGCGCCGGCAAGGCCTGCTGGCGCGCGCGCTGCACCGCCTCGCTCGGCAGGTAGCGCGAGGGCAGTTCCACGGCGTCCACCGCGTGACGCGCGACCAGGGCGTCCAGCGCAGGCTCCATGCGTTCCGAAAGCGCGAGCACGCCCTGCGCGTCGGCTGCCTGCAGCACCAGCAGATAGCGCACGTCCGGCGCGCCAAGTGCTTCGCGCAGACGCGCATCGCGCATCAGCAGATCGCGCGGCAAGGGCGTCAGAGCCGACAGGTCGTTCTGCCAGAACAGACCTTGCGCGAACGCCAGCATTAATACGGTGGCCACGGCCACCAGCGCGGGAATCCAGCGCGGGCGCGGCAGATGGTCCACGATCCGCCGTGCGCGCACGAGCCAGCCCATCCCGGCCACGTCATGCACGCGCGTGGGCAACAGGTACGGCAGCAGGTAACGCGTGCTGAAACCCGCCACCAGCAATCCCGTGACAGTGAAGACCGCCAGCTGGCGAAGCCCGTTCACGCCTGATGCGAAGAAGGCCAGATAGGCAATGCACGCCGACGCGATGGCGGTGAGCAGCAATGGCCACAGATCGCGCACGCTCTGTACCGCGCTCTCGTCGGCGCGGCGATGGCTGAGCACGCGGATCGGGTATTCCTGCGCCACGCCGAGCAAGGTGAAACCGAAGGCCAGCGTGATGCCATGAACCTGGGGAAACAGCGCGATCAAGGCTGCGATGCCGGCCAGCGCGGCGCTGGCGATGGGCAGCGCCGAGAACAGCAACGAACCGATGCTGCGGTACGCCAGCAACAGCAGCACGATGAAACCTACGGTGGAAATGCGGCCGATCCACTCGGCCTGGCCGCGCGTCTGCGCATTCGCGACCACGCTGAAATAGCCCGGGCCACTCACGACCACCGAGGCGCCCGCATGATCCGGCAGCGCGTCGAACGCGCGATGGATGCCATCGATGGCGTCGGCCTGCGCATCCGGATCGAAACCCGGCGCCCGGGTCAGCACCAGCAGCAGGGCTTCGTGCTCCGGGGAGAACCACACGCCCTGCACGACTTCGGGCGACTTGGGCGGCGACCAGCGCTCGGCCAGCTTGAGCACTTCCAGCGTGGGATCGCGCGGCAGCAGGCCCTTCAACAGGCTCGCGGCCGGCGAGGACAGATCGTCCAGGCGCTGCTCCAGCTGATCGCGCAGATAGGCGGCATCCAGGCGCTGGTGATCCAGCGTGGGCGACAGCAGGTAGCGATAAGGCAGCAGGGCATCGTCGAGCTCACCGATGTCGAAGCTGCCATTGAGCACTTGGCTATAGCGCGCGTCCTTGCGCAGCGCGGCCGAAAGTTGCTGGCTCAGGTTGGCCAACTGCTCGTCGGATTTGCCGGCAATCGCCAGCAGCAGCAGGCGCGAGCCGGGACCCTCGCCCACCTGTTCCATCAGCAGGCGTTGATCCGGCGTGGTCGGCGCGGGCATGAAGCTGCGCAGGTCGGTGCTCACCGTGAGGTGCTTCACCACGAACACGCCCAGCAAGGCCAAGGCGGCCAGCCACAGCACCAGCAGGGTCACACGCCCGGGGCGACGCACCCTCAGCCGCCTCCGCAAAGCGACGCCAGCGCGTCGCGCGTGGGCGCGTCCGGCATCTTCGCCGCGTAGGCGCCGAGCAGATCGATGGCCACGTCGCCATCGGCTTCCTGCATGCGCATGCAGTGCGGCTCGTTGCCACTGCCATCGATGTCGATGCGGCTCACCGTCTGCGCGAGCTTGGCGTCGCGCGGTGTCAGGGTCAGCGTCCAGTGCCCGCCGCCATCGGCGTGGTGCTCGACCACGAAGGCCTGCTCCAGCCGTGACGCGTCGCCGCCAAGCAAGGCAACGAAGCTGTCGAGCAGCAGCTGCAGCTGCGGCGCGCGTTTCAGGGAGAAGCTGCGCGTGGAACGGCCCTCGCGCTGCTGCGTCACTTCGCCGTTGGCGATGGTCGACACTTCGCGGTTGGGGTGCTCGACGGAACGCTCCAGGCGATCTTCGCCCAGCCACGCGAGTTGGCCCGACACCACCAGTGGCTTGTCGAGCATCTTCATGAAGCGCGCTTCGGCAAACGGCGTGCGCGCCGGCGCCGGCCGCCCCAGCGAGGCCACCAGCGCGCGCGTGGTGGCGGCGTCCTCAGGCGCCGACGCGTTCGCGCACAGCGACAGCATCAGGCCGCACAGCAGTATTCGCGTCTTGCTGCCAGAAGTCATAGAAGTTGAACCAGTTGTAGGGAGCGGCGTGGATGTAGTGCTCCACGCGACGGGCGAAGCGGGCCAGCACGGCATCCAGCGCCTGGGCGCGATCCTGCCGCGGAATCTCGATGCGCTCGGCGAAGGGCTCGAAGACGAGGCGATAGCGGTTGCCGCCTTCGTACAGGCCGAAGCACAGCATCACCGGCGCGCGCAGGGTGTGCGCGAGCAGCCACGGCCCCACCGGAAACGGCGCGGGCTCGCCCAGCAGCGGCACGCGCCGCAGCACTTCGTGCTCGCGGCCGCGATCGGCCAGCAAGGCCACCATGGCGCCTTGCTCGCAGGCTTCGGCCATCGCCAGCGCGATCGACGCGCCGCCCTGCGACGCATCGATGACCTGGGCGCCCACGTCCGGCGCCAGGGCTTCGAGCAGTTCGGTCATGGCCGGCGTCTTCTGCTTGTCCAGCACGACGCGCAGCGGAATGTCGGGACGACGCGAACTGATGGCGCGCAAGGCCTCAAAACTGCCCTGATGCGTGCCCAGCAGCAGCAGGCCGCGGCCCTCGGCCAGGCAGGCTTCCAGCACATCCAGCCCTTCCACGGTGACATCGAAGTTCTTCTCGCCGTGGGCGAGCAGGAAGATGCGATCGAGGATGGTGGCCGCGAAGCAATGGATGTGCTTCATCACCTGCCAGGGCGTGACCGGCTTGCCGAGCACGCGCTCGAGGAAACTGCGCGATGCGCGGCGTTCGGGCCCGCGGCGCAGGTAGAAGTACAGCGTGATCGGATAGAGCAACACGCGTCCGAGCGGACGGCCGCCGCGCAAGGCGATCGTGCGGATCAGCCACAGCGCGAAGCGTCCGCCGCCTTCCGGGCGGCTTTGCCAGTGCTCGGTCATGGCGCTCCCTCGATGGTGCCGCGAGCGAGCAGTTCGTCGCCGCGGCGTATCTCGAAGCGCACGCGTCCGTTCGCATCGGCGAGCGCGATCCGCGCCTCGTGCTCGGGCAGCAGCGGCGCCACGAACTTCGCTTCCACCACGCGGGCCAGGCGTTCGCCACGCCACTCGCGCAGGGCCAGCGCGACCTGCTCCAGCAGCATCACGCCAGGCACCAGCGGCGAGCCTGGAAAGTGTCCGGGCAGGCTGGGATGATCGGCCGCCACGCGGAACACGCGCTGATAGGTGGCATGGCTCATGGCGAGGCGGGATCCTCGCCGCGCACCAGTTTCGGCCAGCGCGTGGCCACACCCAGCACCAGCTCGTGCAGGCTGGGATGATGGACGTGGCGCAGATGCCAGCGCCGGAAAACATGCTCGAGCAGAAAGGCGCTGGCGATCAGCATGTAACCGCCCACGTGCGCATACGACTGCGCAAGCTCCGCCGGCACGGGCCACGGCGTGGCGACACCGAGCGTGCTGAGCAGGCCGCCGGGCTCCGCACAGAACAGCAGCACCGTGAGCACCAGCGCCTGCGCGGCCGTGAGCAAGGTCCAGAACCAGGTGAGGTGGCGCGCGTAGTCGGCCACGCCACGCACGCGCAGGCGCTCGGGGCCTTCCAGCGCTTCGATGATGCGTGCGATCAGCGGCGCATGGCCGGCGCGCAGGCTGCGTCCGAACAGGCAGGCCAACAGCACGTTGATCGCGATGGGCACGCATTCCAGCAACAGGCCGGCCATGCCGTGCAGGCCCAGCCATGCCATGGCCGCCAGCGCGCCGAGCCACCCGGCCCACGGCAGCGGCCGCCGCGAGGACAGCGCAGGCACCATCAACACCGTGAGCAAGAGCGCGCACGCCGCCAGCGAAAACCCTTGCCGATGCGTCAGCACGCCCGCCATCGCCAGCACCGGATAGCCGAACATCAACGGCAACCAGCGCCGCGATGTCGAAGTCGGTGTTGAAGAAGCGGAGGATGACGACATGGGTGATTCGTCCGGTCGGGCGACGATGGGGCAGACGCTCATAGTCTGCCGCGCGCGCAACCCATCATGCCCGATCTTGGTTAAACGGCGCGGTGCTGCTCGATGTGCTCGGACAGCGTGCGCAGACTGGTGAAAATCTTGCGATTCTCGGGATTGTCCGAACGCAGCTGGAAGCCGTAGCGCTTGGATACCGCCAGGGCGATTTCGAGCGCGTCGATCGAATCCAGGCCCAGATCGCCGCCGAAAAGCGGTGCATCGGGGTCGATCTGGTCGGCCGTGACGGTTTCCAGATTGAGGCTGTCCACAATCAGGGTGGCCAGTTCGTGTTGTGCGGTGCTCTGCTCGGCCATGCCGTTTGATACCCGGATACTTGCGCCTCTCCCCCAGTGGCGCCGGCCGGCCAGTGTAACATAGCGGCCCCGTTTCTCCGGTTGGATGCCGATGGTTCAGGGTTGTGAAAACGTCAGGCCGGCGCTGCGCCGCGCGCCACGGGTGTCCTATCGTTGGGCCGATCCCGAGCAGATCCTGCAGGAAGCGGGCACGCTGGCCGTGTTCGGCTTCGGCACCGGCGCGCCGCACAGCGACGACCCGCGCTGGCTCGGGGTGGACCTGGAAAGCTTCGACGCCCCCACGCCGCTGGAGGTGTGGAAGGTCGACGGCCCGGTAAGCCATGGCCGCCTGGGCGACCTGCAGTGGTCCAGCGGCGATGGTTGGCTGTTCGCGGCCATCACGCTGGACGAAGCCGTCCATGGCGGCCCGTGCGCCACGGCAGTGTCCGCCTATGCCCAGCTGTGCGACTTCGTCGTCACGCGCCGCGAGCGCCACGTGCAGCGCATCTGGAATTACCTGGGCGACATCAACCAGGGCGAAGGCGACGGCGAGCGCTACAAGCAGTTCTGCGACGGGCGCGCCGAGGGCATGGGCAACGCCTTCGCGGAGGGCTTTCCCGCCGCCACCGCCATCGGCCATCACGCCACGGCGATGCGCCTGCAGGTTTACCTGCTGGCCTGCGACGAACCCGGCGAGCGCGTGGAAAATCCCCGCCAGGTCAGCGCCTGGCGCTACCCCCGCCAGTACGGTCGCACGCCGCCCAGCTTTGCCCGCGCCATGGCGCTGCCGGCCCAGGACGCGCTGGCCATCTCCGGCACCGCCGCGGTGGTCGGCCACGCGTCCGCCCATCAGGACGACCTGCTGGCGCAGCTCGACGAAACGCTGGTCAACCTGGAAACGCTGCTGGCCAGCGCGGGCATGCCCAGCGGTTTCGATACGCAGTCGCCGCTGAAGGCTTATGTGCGGCACCCGACCGATGCCCCCGCCGTGCACGACTTCCTGCAGCGCCGACTGCCGGGCGTGCCCGTGTTGCTGCTGCACGGCGATGTCTGCCGCAGCGAACTGCTGGTGGAGATCGACGGCTGGCGTTACGCCTGAGCCGAGCTCAGGCTGGCTGTCAGTTCGGCGCCATGACGTCCGCCATCAGGAAGCGGGCGAGCTTGCGTACGTCGGATCCAGATGCTTCAGGAAGTCGCGCACCTGCGCGTCGAGATACGGATTGGCGGCGCCATGGTCGCGGTCGGCCATGTCTTCCTTGCGCCAGGTCATCGACTTGAGCAGCTTGCCCGTGGCCGCGTCGAACACGTGGACGTTCGCGACGTAGCTGATCAGCGGCAGGCCGGTGGCTCCGCTGACAAGGGAATTGCTGACCGATCCCATTTCCGGCGCATAGCGCACGGTGACGCGGTAAGGAGTGTCTTCTGCCGGGTCCTTCGCCATGTCGGCAGGAAGGCTGGCCGCCTGCTCGGGCGTCACCGTGTGCACGTTCACGCCGCGATCGTCGGCCCAGCGGCCGAACATGCGCTCGATGATCCCGCAATCGACCGACTTGCTGACGCAGGCCAGGTAGAAGGCGAAGCGCGGTTCGCCATGGTCGGTGAACAGTTGCACGCTCGAACCTGCATGCGCCTTGGCGGCGATGCCCTGCCATGCCAGTAAACCCAGGATGCCGATGAGGATCGCCCGACTGCGCATGCGCTGCTCCCTGTGCCGTGGATAGCCGCCGTGGCGGCGACCTTACTTCTGTTTGGTGGGCCTGTGCCAGCCGGTGAGCGTGACCTGCTTGGCGCGCGCCAGCGTCAGTTCGCCGGCCGGCGCGTCCTTGCCGATCACCGAGCCCGCGCCGATGGTCGCGTCCGCGCCAATGTTCACCGGCGCCACCAATGCGCTGTTGGAGCCGATGAAGGCGCGGTCGCCGATGGTGGTGAGGTGCTTGTTCACGCCGTCGTAGTTGCAGGTGATGGTGCCGGCGCCGATGTTCACGCCGCTGCCGACGACGGTGTCGCCCAGGTAGGTGAGGTGATTGGCCTTGCTGCCTTCGCCCAGGCTGGCCTTCTTGGTCTCGACGAAGTTGCCGATGTGCACGCCTGCCGCCAGCTCGGTGCCCGGACGCAGCCGCGCGAACGGCCCGATGATGCACGGACCATGCGTCACAACGCCTTCGAGGTCGCAATGCGCCTGCACCACGGTGCCTGCGGCCAGGCTCACGTCCTTCAGGCGCGTGAACGGCCCGATCCGCACGTCGTCGCCCAGCGTCACCTCGCCTTCGAGAATGACGTCGATGTCGATCTCCACGTCCAGGCCGGCGTGGACCTTGCCGCGCACGTCGATGCGCAACGGATCGCAGATGCGCACGCCTTCCAGCGCCAGCGCTTTCGCGTTGCGCGCGCGGAACTCGGCTTCGAGCTCGGCCAATTGCCAGGGATTGTTCGCGCCGGCAGCCTCGAATTCGTCCGCGCACTCCACGCAGGCCGCCGCGCGGTTTTCCTCGGCGGCCATGGCGAAGATGTCGGTGAGGTAGTACTCGCCCTGCACGTTGTTGCGGTCGAGCCGCGAGGTCCAGCGCTTCAGCGCGTCGGCTTCGGCGGCGACGATGCCGGTGTTGATCAGGTTGATGGCGCGCTGCGTGTCGTCCGCGTCCTTCTCTTCCACCACGGCACGCACGAAGCCGTTGCCGTCGCGCAGGACGCGGCCGTAGCCGAACGGTTGTGCCACGCGCGTGGCGAGCAGGCTCACGGTGCCTTCGGCGCGCACCAGTTTCTCCAGCGTCTGCGCGCGGGTCAGCGGCACGTCCCCATACAGCACGAGCACCGTCGCGTCGTCCGGCACGTCCAGCAGCGCCTCGCGCACGGCATGCCCCGTGCCCAGGCGCTGGGATTGCAGCACCCAGCGCAGATCGTCCTGCCCTTCGAACGCAGCCCGCACCTGGTCGCCGCAATGGCCGTAGACCACATGGACCGCCTGCGGCTGCAGGGCGCGCGCCGCTTCGAGCACGTGGGCCAGCAGCGGGCGCCCCGCCAGCGGCATGAGCACCTTCGCCTTCTTCGATTTCATGCGCTTGCCCTCACCGGCGGCGAGGACGATGACGTGGAGCGGGGCGTTCTTGGGCATGAGTCGAGCCTGTGTTCGGTTAGCGGCGGAGGATAACAGCCAGCGCGCGCGTCCCCAGGGGCCTGAGGAGGCAGATCGTCTGGCTATTTCGGGCTATGCGGCGACGCCGAGGCATCCGTGACCGGCTTGCCGTCCTTCCAGGCAAAACGAAATACATAGTCCATGCTGAACGGACGCGTTTCGCTGCCCACCACGTGTGTGTTGCCGCCGGCATCCGCCGCCCATTGATTGACGCGCAGCGGCTCGAAGCGCCATTGCATGACGGCGGCGCGCACCGCTTCGTCGAACAGGCGTGTATCGGCATCCGCCGGCGCTTCGCCGGCCATGCGCACTTCGGAAACGCGGCCTTGCTCGTCAACGATCAACCGCGCCAGCACTTCACGGGGCGGCAGCCGCCGGTCGAGCAGCGAGGGCGGATAGACCGGCGCCGGCTGCTCGCGCGGGACCGCGCCGGTCGACACCTGCCCAAGGGCGAGCGGGTAATGCTGAAGATCGTTCCTGGCGACACCTTGGGTGCCCGGCCTGGACGGGCCCGCGGGCGGCGTACTCGCACAGCCCGCCAGGCCCATCGCCAGCAAGGCGGGCCAAAGGAACAGGCGCCTCGGCCAGCCCACGATGCGCTTCACATCCATGGCGCAGCCTCCGTGTCGGGAGGCGGCAGCATAAACAAAAACGCCGGCACGAGGCCGGCGTTCCGTGGGTTGTTGCCCGGGCAAGTCCGCTCAGTGCTTGAGCGTCTTGCGCAGGCGTTCCAGCGCCTGCAGCTGGGTGATGGCTTCGGCCAGCTTGGCCTGCGCCTCGGCGATCTCGACCGCGTCGGTGCGGTTGGCCAGGGCGTCCTCGGCTTCCTGCTTGGCGCGCTGGGCGGCGGCTTCGTCCAGGTCGGACGCGCGCGCGGCGGTATCGGCCAGCACGGTGACGACCTGCGGCTGCACTTCCAGGATGCCACCGGACACCCAGAACTGCTGACGCTCGCCATTGCCCAGCACCACATCGACGTGGCCCGGCTTGAGGCGGGTGATCAGCGGCGCATGGCGGGGCGCGATGCCCAGTTCGCCCATCTCGCCGGTGGCGACCACCAACTGCGCGTCGCCCGAGAAGATCTCGGCTTCGGCGCTGACGATGTCGACACGGAGGGTATGACTCATGGTTTTGCTCGCTTTGCTCGCTTTGGAGGGAATAGGGAATGGGGATGAAGGGAATCGGAAAGAGCGGCCGCGTGTGAGCGCTGGGCTTTTGCTATTCCCTATTCCCGATTCTCCATTCCCTGAAAGCAGCCGTTAGGCGGCTTTCTTCGCACCCATTTCCTCGGCCTTCTTGATGGCCTCGTCGATGCCGCCGACCATGTAGAACGCCTGCTCCGGCAGGTGGTCCACTTCGCCGTCCACGATCATCTTGAAGCCGCGGATGGTTTCCTTCAGCGGCACGTACTTGCCCGGCGAGCCGGTGAACACTTCGGCCACGTGGAATGGCTGCGAGAAGAAGCGCTCGATCTTGCGGGCGCGCGACACGGCCTGCTTGTCGTCTTCCGACAGTTCGTCCATGCCCAGGATCGCGATGATGTCCTTGAGCTCCTTGTAGCGCTGCAGCGTGCCCTGCACGCGACGGGCCACGTCGTAGTGCTCGGCGCCCACGATGCCCGGATCGAGCTGGCGACTGGTGGAATCCAGCGGATCCACGGCCGGGTAGATACCCAGCGAGGCGATGTTACGCGACAGCGTGACGGTGGAGTCCAGGTGCGCGAAGGTGGTGGCCGGCGACGGGTCGGTCAGGTCGTCCGCGGGCACGTACACGGCCTGGATGGACGTGATCGAACCGGTCTTGGTCGAGGTGATGCGCTCCTGCAGCACGCCCATTTCCTCGGCCAGCGTCGGCTGGTAACCCACGGCGGACGGCATGCGGCCCAGCAGCGCGGACACTTCGGTACCGGCCAGCGTGTAGCGGTAGATGTTGTCCACGAACAGCAGCACGTCCTTGCCCTTGCCGTGCTCGTCCTTCTCGTCGCGGAAGTACTCGGCCATGGTCAGGCCGGTCAGCGCCACGCGCAGACGGTTGCCCGGCGGCTCGTTCATCTGGCCGTACACCATGGCCACCTTGTCGAGCACGTTGGAGTCCTTCATCTCGTGGTAGAAGTCGTTGCCCTCGCGGGTACGCTCGCCCACGCCGGCGAACACGGACAGACCCGAGTGCGCCTTGGCGATGTTGTTGATCAGCTCCATCATGTTCACGGTCTTGCCCACGCCGGCGCCGCCGAACAGGCCGACCTTGCCGCCCTTGGCGAACGGGCATACCAGATCGATGACCTTGATGCCGGTTTCCAGCAGCTCGCTCGAGGTCGCCTGGTCGGCGTAGCTCGGGGCTTCGCGGTGGATGACCCAGTGATCCTTGGTGTCGATCGGGCCGGCTTCGTCGATGGGGTTGCCCAGCACGTCCATGATGCGGCCGAGGGTCGGCTTGCCGACCGGCACCTTGATGCCTTCGCCGGTGTTGCGGGCCACCAGGCCGCGCTTGAGGCCGTCGGTGGAACCGAGGGCGATCGTACGGACGATGCCGTCACCCAGCACCTGCTGGACTTCCAGCGTGATGTCGGTGCCGTCGATCTTCAGCGCGTCGTAAACCTGCGGCACCTGATCGCGTGCGAACTCCACGTCGATGACCGCGCCGATGATCTGTACAACTTTGCCCTGGCTCATGGATGTGCTCCGGATGGATCTTTTAGTGTTTGGACTACTCGCGCCCAATCATGGTCGCGTGGTTTTTTTGTGAAGAGTGCGACCATGGATGATCGCCTTTTGACTTTCGCGGTCACGGATGACCGCACTCATTAAACCGCCGCGGCGCCGCCCACGATTTCCGAGATTTCCTGGGTAATCGCAGCCTGACGCGCCTTGTTGTAGATCAGCGTCAGTTCGCCGATCACCTTGTTGGCGTTGTCCGACGCCGCCTTCATTGCGACCATGCGCGCGGCATGCTCGCTGGCGAGGTTTTCCAGCACGCCCTGGTACACCACCGACTCGATGTAGCGACCCAGCACGAACTCCAGCACCGTGGCGGCGTCGGGTTCGTAGATGTAGTCCCAGTCGTGCTTCTGCTCGAGCTTGAGGCCGGCCACCGGGAAATCCGGCGAATTGGGCTTGCCTTCACCGCTCACCATTTCCTCGGCCACCACCGGCAGCGGCAGCAGCGCGTGGATCGACGGCTTCTGCGTCATGGTGTTGACGAAGTCGTTGTGCGCCAGGAACACGCGGTCCAGCTTGCCGCCGGTGTAGGCGTCCAGCATCACCTTGATCACGCCGACCAGGTCCTCGACCTTGGGCTTCTCGCCCAGATGCGTGGCGCTGCCGATCAGGTTCACGCCCTTGAGGCGGCGGAAGAACTGCACGGCCTTCTGGCCGACGGCGACGACGTCGATCTCCGCGCCCTTGTCCTGCCACTCGCGGATGACCGGGAGCAGGCGGCGGAACAGGTTGGAGTTCAGGCCGCCGCACAGGCCGCGGTCGGTGCTGATGACCAGGAAGCCGACGCGCGCGACCTTCTCGCGCTCCTGCAGGAACGGATGGCTGAAATCCGTGCTGGCCTGCGCCACGTGCGCGATCACCTTGCGCATGGCGCGCGCATAGGGACGCGAGGCCTTCATCAGATCCTGCGCCTTGCGGATCTTCGAGGCCGAGACCATTTCGAGCGCGCGCGTCACCTTGCGCATGTTCTGCGTGCTCTTGATCTTGGTTTTGATTTCGCGTCCGCTTGCCACGTTTGCCTCAACCTAGTGGGTTAGTGCGATCCCGGCGTTCTTTGCCGGAGTGCTGTACGGCCGTCTGGACGGCCGTACACCCTATTACTGCTTACCAGCTGCCGGTCTTCTTGTACTCGTCGAGCGAGGACTTGAAGGTGGCTTCGATCTCGTTGTTCCAGTCACCGGTGGCGACGATCTTCTTCATCAGCTCGCCGTGGTTCTGGTGCATGAAGGCGTGCAGGCCCTTCTCGAACGGCAGCACCTTGTTGACCGGCAGGTCGTCGAGGTAGCCCTTCTCGGCGGCGTACACCGACAGCGCGAGTTCGGCGATGGAGAGCGGCGCGTACTGCGACTGCTTCATCAGCTCGGTCACGCGCTGGCCGCGGTCCAGCTGGGCGCGGGTGGCCGGGTCCAGGTCCGAGGCGAACTGCGCGAACGCAGCCAGCTCGCGGAACTGCGCCAGGGCCAGCTTCACGCCGCCGGACAGCTTCTTCACGATCTTGGTCTGGGCGGCACCGCCCACGCGCGACACCGAGATACCGGCGTTCACGGCCGGGCGGATGCCGGCGTTGAACAGGTCGGTTTCCAGGAAGATCTGGCCGTCGGTGATCGAGATCACGTTGGTCGGCACGAACGCGGACACGTCGCCGGCCTGCGTTTCGATGATCGGCAGCGCGGTCAGCGAGCCGGTCTTGCCCTTCACTTCGCCGTTGGTGAACTTCTCGACGTACTCCGCGGAGACGCGGGCCGCACGCTCGAGCAGGCGCGAGTGGAGATAGAACACGTCGCCCGGGTAGGCTTCGCGGCCCGGCGGGCGCTTGAGCAGCAGCGAGATCTGGCGGTAGGCCACGGCCTGCTTGGACAGATCGTCGTAGATGATCAGCGCGTCTTCGCCGCGATCACGGAAGTATTCGCCCATGGCGCAACCGGCGTACGGCGCGATGTACTGCAGCGCGGCCGACTCGGACGCCGAAGCCACCACCACGATGGTGTTGGCCAGCGCGCCGTGCTCTTCGAGCTTGCGCACCACGTTGGCGATGGACGAGCGCTTCTGGCCGATGGCGACGTAGATGCACTTAATGCCGGAATCTTTCTGGTTGATGATCGCGTCGATGGCCAGCGCGGTCTTGCCGGTCTGGCGGTCGCCGATGATCAGCTCGCGCTGGCCGCGGCCGATCGGGATCATCGAGTCGACGGACTTGTAGCCGGTCTGCACCGGCTGGTCGACCGACTGGCGCCAGATCACGCCCGGCGCGACCTTTTCGATCGGCGAGCTGGTCTTGGCGTTGAGCGGGCCCTTGCCGTCGATCGGGTTGCCGAGGGAGTCGACCACGCGACCCAGCAGCTCCGGACCGGTCGGCACTTCGAGAATGCGGCCGGTGGTCTTGGCGGTGTCGCCTTCGCGCAGATGCTGGTATTCGCCCAGCACCACGGCGCCGACCGAGTCACGCTCGAGGTTCAGCGCCAGGGCGAAGGAGTTGCCCGGCAGTTCGATCATTTCGCCCTGCATCACGTCGGCCAGGCCGTGGATGCGCACGATGCCGTCGGACACGCTGATGATCGTGCCTTCGTTGCGTGCTTCCGCGCCGAGCTTGAACTGCTCGATGCGAGTCTTGATCAGTTCGCTGATCTCGGACGGGTTCAAGGTGGAGCTGGACATGGGTCGATATCCTGAAAATTTAGAAACGAGTTAAGAGTAGTGAGCAGTGAGTGAGAGCGGCGGCATCGCGGTTGCGTAACCTCTCGTTTCCCACTTCTCCCCGCTCTTTTCCGCTCTCAGTGCGTCAGCGCGCGGGTCATGCGCGCCAGACGTCCACGGGCGGAGCCATCGATCACTTCGCTGCCGGTGTCGATCACCACGCCGCCCAGCAGCGAGGCGTCGACCTGGGTTTCCAGTTCGATCTCGCGCTTGAAGCGGCGCTTGAGCGACGCCTTGAGCTGCTCGGCCTGCGCCGCGTCCAGGGCGAAGGCGCTGGTCACCTTGACCAGCAGCTGCGACTCGGACTCGCGCTTGTACTGCTCGAACAGCTCGGCGATTTCCGGCAGCAGCGCCATGCGGCGGTGCTCGGCCAGTTCACCCAGGAAATGGCCGAACGGCGTATCGGCGCCCATGCCCTGCGGCAGGTGCAGCGCGACGAGCTGTTCCGGCGACACGCGCGGGTCGTTGCCGAAGCCGGCCACGCGCGCGTCCTTGGCCACTTCCGCGGCAAAGGCCAGCGCCTGCGACCATGCGCCAAGCGAGCCGGCCCCATGGGCCAGCTCGAAGGCAGCACGCGCGTAGGGGCGGGCGAGGGTGATTGCCTGCGCCATGGCTTAGATCTCGGCCACGAGCTGGTCGAGCATCGCCTTGTGGGCGTTGGCGTCGACTTCGCGCTGCACGATCTTCTCGGCGCCCTGGACGGCCAGGCGGCCCACCCAGCCACGCAGCTCTTCGCGCGCGCGCTGCTGCATGCTGGCGACTTCCTCGGCGGCGTTGGCCTTCACGCGGTTGGCTTCGCTGATCGCTTCGGCGCGAGCCTTGTCCACGATCTGGTTGGCCTGCTGCTGGGCGCGCTCGATGATCTCGTTGGCCTGCTGGCGGGCCTGCTTGATCTCGTTGGCGACCTTGGCGTCGGCGTCCTTCAGCTCGGCGCGCGCCTTCTCGGCGGCGGCCAGGCCATCGGCAACCTTCTTCTGGCGTTCTTCAATCGCGTGATTGAGCTGCGGCCAGATGAACTTGGTGGTGAACCAGACCAGGATGGCGAAAGAGACCATCTGGCCCAGGAAAGTCAGATTGATATCCATGAGCTTTCCGATTAACTCCGGTAACGCGTTAAACCGCCAATCGCCGCAGCGGATGTCCGCTGCGACGACTCAATTCGCGCCGATTAGTGACCGACGGCGGCCTGCACGGCCGACAGCAGCGGGTTCGAGAACGCGAACAGCAGCGCCACGGCCAGGCCGATGATGAACGCCGCGTCGATCAGGCCGGCGAGCAGGAACATGCGGCCCTGCAGCAGCGGAACCAGTTCCGGCTGACGGGCGGCGGACTCGAGGAACTTGGAACCCATGATGGCGATGCCCAAGCAAGCGCCCAGAGCGCCGAGGCCAATGATGATGCCGATGGCGATGGCGGTCAGGCCCTGCACATGGGTAAGAAGTTCGGCGACGTTCATGGAATTCTCCTGTGGATCTTTCTAAAGAGTGATAAAGGCAAAGCGGTTTAAAGCGGAACCGGATGAAACAAAAACCTCAGTGATGCTCACGCGCCGTGGCGATGTACACGATGGTCAGCATCATGAAGATGAAGGCCTGCAGCAGGATGATCAGGATGTGGAAGATCGCCCATGCGGTGTTGAACAGCACACCCGGCAGGAAGCTGATCCAGCCCGCGAACAGGCCCGCGATCAGCATGAACACCAGCTCGCCACCGTACATGTTGCCGAACAGTCGCATGGCGAGCGACACCGGCTTAGACAGGTATTCCACGACGTTGAGCAGGAAGTTGAACGGCACCAGGATGGCGACGACGACCGGGTTGTGCGCGTGGAACGGCGCGGTCATCAGCTCCTTGCCGAAGCCCAGGCCGCCCTTGGCCTTGATGCCGTGGCCCAGCACGATGAAGAACACGGCCAGCGCCAGGCCCACCGTGGTGTTGATGTCGGCGGTCGGCACCCAGCGGAAGAAGGTGTGATGGGCCGCTTCGGCGCCGGCGGCGGTCTTCACCGTCCAGCTCGGGGCGTCCAGCGGCAGCAGGTCCATCGCATTGAGGAAGGTCACCCACATGAAGATCGACAGCGCCAGCGGCGTCACCGTGCGGCGGTCGCCGTGGAAGGTGTCCTTCACCTGGGTGTCGACGAACTCCACGATCAGCTCGACGAAGGCCTGGCCCTTGGACGGCACGCCCGAGGTGGCCTTGCGGGCCTTGAGCCAGAACCACAGGCAGAACACGGCACCCAGCAGGAAGGCCACCAGGATCGAGTCCAGGTGGATCTTCATGAAGGCGCTGTCACCCAGGCTCACCGTGTTGTGGTGAAGGTGATGCTGGATGTATTCGGTTAGTCCGCCCTGCGGCTCGCTTGCCATGTGTTAGCCCTTGAATCTGAACGCCAGCAGATTTATTGCGTAAGCAGCCACCAGCCCCGTGATGGCAGCTAGTGGCGGTAATTTCCATTGACCCAGGATCGCGACGAGCCCTCCGCCGATCACGATCCATTTCAGGACCATACCTGACATCACGCGCCACATCGTCATGCCGCCGCTGCCCAGCCCCCTGAAGGTACGCCACGCCAGAAGCGCCGTACCCAGCGCCACGAGTGTGGCGCCTGCAGCGGCCGCCAAAGCTTGGCGCGGCCCCTGCAAAAGGAAGCTGAGAGCCAGGCCCCCCGCCACGGCAAGCTGCAGCAAGATAATGCGCAGCGCCAGACGACGACCGGAAGCAAGACTGTTGATCACGTGACGTTCCCGCGCGGCTTCGCTCTAGGCGGCACCGAACCAGCTACGGGCCACGGTCCAATCCCAAAAAGTATATCAGCGAGGCATTTAGAGCGACAAGCCGCGCTTGCCGCGGCATCTTGTCAACGGCGATTTCGTTCACGAATCCCTTGGATCGTGAGAAATCGCGGATAGAAAAAGGGCCGGACATCCGTCCGGCCCTTTGACGCAACTGGGGGGAAGAGGCGCTGCGTCTGCAAACGGTCTTACTTGGCGGCCGCGGCGGCCTTCTTCACAGCGGCCACCGGCGCCGACACGGCGTCGTTGGCGGCCTGCTGCTGCTCCTGCACGAGCGCGCTCAGCGACTCGGCGGTCTTCTGCGTCACGGCGATGATTTCCTGGGTGACGGCGACGGCGCGCTCGGCGTTTTCGCGGCCGGCGGCGGCAGCCTTTTCCCACAGGGCGCGCAGGCCGTCGACATCACGGGTTTCCAGGGCGCCGCTGATGAACTCGGCGGCGGCTTCGGACTGCTTCTCCAGCGCGCGGATCTGCAGTTCGGCGACCTGCTCCAGGCCCTTGAGGGCCACCGACTGGGCCTTGAAGGCGCTGTCGGCAAGCTGCTTGGCGTAAGCAAAAACCTGGGCATTCAATTGCTGCGTCATGACTTGGTCCCTCGGCGGGATTGGGGGTAGTGGCATACACCCTATCAAGTCATTTTGTGCAATGCAATATAATTTTCCTGAATGGATCGATCTGACTCAAAAAATTCAAGATTACCAATCCATTACAGTCAAACGCCAGGATACTGCGACGCGTCAAAAACTGGCGCGGCTGCAGCTGGCACCGGAGGTACAGGTCTCGTGCACGACCACCTTGTCCAGGCCCGGCAAGGCCGGCTGCAGGCGCTTGAAGATCCAGCGGCAGAGCATTTCGCTGGTCGGGTTCTCCAGGCCCTCGATGTCATTCAAGTAATGATGATCAAGCTGGTCGAACAGCGGCGCGAACGCGGCCTTGACGTCGGCGAAGTCCATCACCCAGCCCAGCGTGGGGTCGGGCTCGCCCTCGACGTGGATCTCGATGCGGAAGGAATGGCCGTGCAGCCGCGCGCACTTGTGGCCCGGAGGCACGTTCGGCAGGCGGTGGGCCGCCTCGATGTGGAATTCTTTGAAGATATGCATGCGGGCATTCTAACGCCTCGCCCGCATGCCGCCCCGTTATAGCCAGTCCAGCTGGAACCACGCGGAGAGCGTTTCGCCCGGCGCGAGGTAGTGCGCCAGGCCGAGATTGACGGCATCGGGCGGCCCGGTCTGCGGTTCCACGCAGGTCGCGTGCGCCGGTTCGTCGTAGACCACCCAATGATCGCAATTGGAGGTCAGGCGCAATGCCTGCCCGGCGCGATGCAGCTCCACCGGTTGGGCGTTGACGAAGCAATCATCCCACGGCGGCAGTGGTGGATCGACCAGCGGCAGGCACGCGATGCCTTCGTCGTCGCGCGGATAGGCGCGTGCCGGCGTGAACACCAGGCGATCCGGTTTGAGGAACCAGGGATGCCAGCCCAGCGTCACCGGCATGCCGTGCGCGCCCGCCGTCACGGCAAGCTCCATGCGCAGCGCATGTTCCGAGACGTGGAAACGCTGGCGCGCCATGCCGCCGAAGGGCCAACGCGCGTCTTCCGGCAAGGCCAGCGACAAGGCGGCTTCATGCGTGCCGTGGGCATCCACCTGCCAGGGCGCCGCAAAGCCCACGCCGTGGATGGCGTGCGCGCCCAGGTTGAGCGGCAAAGCGAAACGCTGTCCATCGAAGCCGAATCGACCGTGCCGGATGCGCCCCGCCCAGGGCAGCATCGGATAGCTGCCCCACGCGATCATCTCCGGATGGCCATCGTCGTGGCCCACCAGCCACTCGGCGCCCGCGTAGCGAATCTGCGCCACGCGCCCGCCTGCCGATGGCGCGATCACCACGCTCAGGCTGCCGCGCCCGATATGCAACAACTCGCCGGGAGCCATCGGCGCCAGCGCACTATCCACGTGCACCGCCATAGGGATCGATGCGTCGGATGCTGCCGTCGGCCTCGTACGTGAGCTCCGTCATCTTGATCGAACGCAGGTGCGTGACGCCGCCCGACAGCAGGGCGTCGTGATAGAACAGGTACCACTTGCCGTCGATCTCGCAGATCGAGTGGTGCGTGGTCCAGCCGACGACTTCGCTGAGGATGGTGCCCCGGTAGGTGAAGGGGCCGTACGGATGGTCGCCGGTCGCATAGCACAGCAGGTGCGTGTCGCCGGTGGAGTACGAGAGATAGTAGGTGCCGCGATACGTGTGCATCCACGGCCCTTCGAAATAACGCCGCGCATGGTCGCCCGCACGCAGCGGTTCGCCGGCCTCGTCGAGGATGACGATCTCACGCGGCGATTCGGCGAACTGCTTCATGTCATCGCTCAGCCGGGCGATGCGGGGACCGAGCGCCGGCTCGTGCGATGCCGGTTCCTCGTTCGCTTCCGCATAGCTGTTGTCGCGGTACTTCTGCAGCTGGCCGCCCCAGATACCGCCGAAGACCATATAGAACGCGCCGTCGTCATCACCGAACACGGCCGGATCGATGGAATAGCTGCCGGCGATGGCCTCCGGCTCAGGCACGAACGGACCTTCCGGGCGCTCGCCCACCGCCACGCCGATCTGGAACAAACCATTGGCGCGCTTGGCAGGAAAATAGAGGTAATAAAGACCATCCTTCGCGGCGGCATCGGGCGCCCACATCTGCCGTTGGGCCCAGGGCACGTCCCTCACATGTAGCGCGACGCCGCAATCGATAGCTTCGCTGTCCGGCGAATCCATGCGGAAGACGTGGTAGTCCTCCATGCAGAAATGGTCGCCGTTGTCGTTGAAGGGCACGCCGCCCTCGATGTCGTGCGAAGGGTAGATGTAGATCTTGCCCTCGAACACATGCGCCGACGGGTCGGCCGTGTAGATGTGCGTCACCAGCGGCTGGGAAATGGCCCTGGCGGCCAGCGACGACAGATCGTCCGGGGTCGTTTCATCCGTCATGCAAGGATTCCGATATGCGGTTTCAGGAGGCCGCGGCCAGGCGGCGCGCGCCCAGTTCCTGCTCGATGCGCAGCTCCAGGGACTTGTCGATGCGGTACAGGAACAGCAGCGCCACCGCGAGCAGGAAGGGCAGGGAGCAGAACACGCTGACGGTGAGGCGGATACCGTTCACCACGGCGGGCGATTGCGTCGCCGCCTCCGCCACGTAGCCGTAGTGCGCGAGGATGCCGGCCACCAGCGCGCCACCCACGCTCAGGCCCACCTTCAATCCGCACAGCATCGCCGAGAAGATGATGGCCGTGGCGCGCCGCCGGTTGCGCCACTCCGAGTAGTCCGCCACGTCCGCGATCATCGCCCACAGCAGTGGAATGGTGATGCCGTAGAAGAAGCCGTGAAAAACGTAGGACAGCACCACCAGGCCGATCGCATCGGGCGGATACGCGCAGAACGCCAACAGGAACAGCGTGGAGGCAAACAGTGCGCCGCCGAATACGTCGCGCTTGCCGAACCGGTCCGCCAGCCGCTTGGAAAAGCCGATGCCGACGATCATGAAGATGATGCCCAGCGCGTTGAACACGCTGAAGGCGGAAGTCGGCGCGTCCTTGGGCCAGCGGAACTCGGTGAGTCCCGCGCCGGCCAAGGCGTGGTTCAAGCCCGCGATGAAGGCATTGAACCCGACCCTGTCGAGGAAGGCGGCCAGCTGTGTGCCGTCCAGGTAGTACTTGAAGTAATAGATGTACATGCCGCCCTTCAACGCGAGGTTGATGAACAGCAGCACGGTGATGGCCAGCATGATCTGCCACGGCCGGTTGCGCAGCAGGTCGCCGAGATCCTCGCCGACGCTGGACGACTGCTCCTTCGCCGGCACGATGCGCTCGCGCGTGGTGAAGAAGGTGATGAGGAAGAACACCGTGCCGACGACGGCGAAGATCGTCATGGTATTGTGGAAACCGCGCGCCTTGTCACCGTCGCCGAGAATCAGCACCAGCGGCAGCAGCAGCACCTGGATGACGAACTGCGCGATCATCACCGCCACGAAGCGGTACGACGACAGGCTGTTGCGCTCGGCCATGCTGCCGGTGAGCACGCCGCTCAGCGCCGCATAAGGCAGATTATTGGCCACGTACACCAGCACCAGCAGCGTATAGGTCGCCATGGCGTAGGTGATCTTGCCCTCCACGCTGAGCGACGGCGTACTGAAGGCCAGCAGCGACAGCGCACCAAACGGCACCGCCGTCCACAGCACCCAAGGACGGAACTTGCCCCAGCGCGTGCGCGTGCGATCCGCCACCAGGCCCATCACCGGCGTGAACACGAAGGCGCCGAGCAGCCCCACCACGAAGATGATGGCCGCCGCCGTGCCCGCCGGAATGCGGAACACGTCGGTGTAGAAGAACGCCAGAAAGGTCACCAGCGTCTGGAAGATCAGGTTCGCGGCGAGGTCGCCGAGGCTGTAGCCGATCTTCTCGATGACCGATAACGATTGCGAAGAGTTGTTCATGCGCGTCTTTCGATACCACGACAGGTCAGAAACAAGGTGACGCGCCACCGAAGTGCCGACCCGCCACACGTCGCGGCCCGGCCGGCGGAGAACGCCGGGCGGGCCGCGGATGTTTCATGCACGAGCGCCGATCAGAACGTCCCGCGTATGCCCAGCATGATCGTATAGCCCGGCGTGTAGTACGTATACGCCGCGTTGTTGTACGTGAGCGTCTGGCGGAAGTTGGCCTTGGTCATGTTGATCACGTTGAAGGTCAGCGTCGGCTTGGACATCCACTGCGCGAACTGGTAGCTGGCGGAAAGGTCCAGCTGGCCGCGAGCGTCCGTCTTGATCTGCGCGAAAGGCAGGCCGTTCTGGTTCGCGGTGGAGCTGACCTGCGCCGAGTTCCAGGTGTAGGACAGGCGAACCATCGCGCCGTAGTTTTCCCAGTACGTGGTCACGTTATAGGTGTGCGGAGACACACCAATGGCCTGCGCCGGCACACCGCTGCCGATGCTCTTCTGCGAGGTGACGGTGTAGTTCGCCTGCACGCCCAGGCCCTTCACCACGAAATCCAGCGGCTGCACCCAGTTCGCTTCCGCGCCCTTGATGAACAGCGTGCCGTCCGCGTTAACCTGCTGCGACACCTGCACCATCGCCTGCGACGGGCCGCCGCGCAGGTTGATCGCCTGCTGCTGCGTGTCGGTGAGCGAGGAGAACGGAATGCCCATCTGGGAGAACGGAACCAGGTTGGTGCCGCTGACCGTGAAGCCCTTGATGCGCTTGCCGAACAGATCCAGCGCGAGGTAGCCCTCGTTGCCGGTGTACCACTCGCCGCCGAAGTCGAGGTTGGTGGACAGGTACGGCGCCAGCTTCGGGTTGCCCTGCGTGGCGATTTCCGCCGCCGGGTCGCTGAAGTTGGTGTTGGGCACCATCGCGCTGGGATCGGGGCGCGTCAGCGAGCGCGACGCGGCCAGTCGCAGCACCACGTCGTCGGTGGCATTGAAGGCGGCGTTGAACGACGGCAGGTAGTAGCCGTAGGTGTTCTTCAGCGTGACGTACTGCAGCTGTCCGCCGATGCTGGAGGGGCCGGCAATGGTCTGGTCGGTGGCCGCGTGGCGCACGCCGCCGTTGACGCGCAGCTCGTGGCCGCCCAGGTCCCACTTGCCGTTGCCTTCGAGGTACCACGCCCAGGTGCGTTCCTCGATGTTGCCCGCGTTGGCGCCGCTGGCCGCCGCCGTGGTGAGCGGCGCGGTGGCGTTGAGGTAGTCGTAGTTGGTCGCCGCCATCAGCGCGGCATAGTCGATGGCGATGAAGCCATCCTTGCCCGGCTTGATGTACTGCGACCAGCCATTGGCGCCCACAGCGGCCTGCACGGCGCTGGCCCAGGCCGCCGAGTTGTCGTAGGCCTTGATCTGGCGGCTGATGTCGTCGTACGCGATGCCGGTGCGCAGGTTGTTGCTGTCGTCGCCCCACTGCAGGTCCCAGCGGGTGCCCTTGTTGTCGGTGGTGCGCGTTTCGTTCTGGATGTTGACGCGGTAGTACTGCCAGCCCAGGTTCGGATCGTTGAGGTTCACGCTGGGCGTGATGGTCGGGTACTGGCCGCCGGTGTTGTTGTAGTTCACCGAGATGTTCTGGTTCAGCGGGGTCTGCACGTCGATCGACGGTGCGTACTGCCGGTACCAGCTGCGCTGCGTGTAGGCCTGGAAATCCAGCTTCACGTCGCCATCGGAACCCAGCAGCAGCGTGCCGCCCGGGTTGATGTTGTAGAACTTGGTGTGCTGGTCGTACGGGCGGTCTTCCAGGAAGTACTGCGCGTTGGCGAAGTTGGCCTGGGTGACCACGTCGTTCTGGTCGACCTGCATGTTGGTCGGGATCAGCTGTCCGCTGCGGCCGATCAGGTTCATGTCCAGGCGGTCGAAGTGCTTCTCTTTCTGCGAGAACAGCGTATCCAGGTAGAAATGCGCTGCGTCGCTCGGCCGCCACTCGAACGAGGCCATGGCCGATTGATGGTCGTTGGTGCCGTGCGTGTAAGCATCGCGGCCCAGTCGCGGGATGAGCGCGTTGGCGAGCTGCGCGGTGGTCAGGCCTGGGTTGTGCGCGAGCAGCCAGGCGTTGTTGATGGCCTGACCCTGCGTCAGGCCCAGGCCCGCATTGGCCGGCACCGTGCCGGGAATGACCCAGCTGCCGCCCGCCGGGCTGCAATGGCCGCTGGCGTTGCCGCACTGCGCGGCGGTGAGTTGCGGCGTGGTCCAGCCCACGGTTTCGAAGCCCTGCACGTCGTAGTCGCTCTTGGACGCGGTGTAGCCCACCGTCGCGCCGAAGGTGCCTTCCTTGTTGGTCCAGCTGCCGATCAGCGAGCCGCGCGGCTTCACGTCCTTGCCGATGGACTGGTACTGGCCCTGCAGCGAGTACGTCAGGTGCGTGCCCGGATTGTCGAACGGACGCGTGGTGCGCATGTCGACCACGCCGGCCACGCCGCCTTCGGTCATGCTGGGCGTCGGCGTCTTGTTGACCGTGAGCTGGGTGAAGAACTCGGTGGGCAACAGGTCCAGATCGACCTCGCGGTTCTGGTTCTGCGAGTTCAGGCCGCCAGCGGACGCCACGGCGAGCTGGTCGCCGTTGAGCATGATCTTGGTGAAGTCGGTGCCCAAGCCGCGGATCTGCACGTTCACGCCTTCGCCGTCGACGTCGCGCGTCAACTGCACGCCCGGTACGCGGTTCAGCGACTCTGCGATGTTGGTGTCGGGAAACTTGCCGATGTCTTCGGCGTACACCGAATCGGTGACGTTGGTGGCGTCGCGCTTGGCGTCGGTCTGGAACTGGATACTGTTGCGGTAGCTGCCGCTCACGTTCACGGCGCCGAGCGTCTTGGTCTGCTCGGGGTTCTGCGTGTTGGCGTTCTGTCCGTCGGTGGTGGCCGCCTTCTTGTCCTGCGGCTTGGCCGGATTCTGCGACGGCGTCTGGGACGGTGTCTGCGATGCGGTCGCATCCTGCGCCTGCGCGGTCCCAACCACGCCCAGCAAGGCAAGACTCAACGCATGCGACAACACGGTTCTAGCGATACGGGCCTGCACCATACTCCCCTCTCGATTCTGTTGGCGAAATCGCCCCCCGAGCGCCCGTTGGGCGCCCGCCGATTCCTTAGATGTGCTGCAAATCCTCCGCCGGACCATGCCTCCCGTCTCGGCGCGGAGAAAAGGTAGCGCTAACAATATCGACCCGCACGCTGCAGGGCAGCATGCCCTTCAGGTATGACGAAATAGGCCTGAAAGTCGGCCTAAACAGGCATTTTTGCGATGTGCATCCGCACAACGAAACGAAAGTGACATTCGGCGAAGGCGGTGACAATAATGGTAGCGCTATCAATTTTGATGGCGACGCCGATGGGGACGGGATGAGGCGAGCAGAGCACACGCGCGACGCCATGGCGCATGCGCGCAACGAGCGCGGCGCGGCCACCGCCGCGCCATCGGCGAAGATCGGCAACTACCGCTGGCGCATCTGCGCGCTGCTACTGGCGGCCACCACGATCAGCTACATCGACCGCCAGGTGCTGGGCGTGCTCGCGCCATTCCTGCAGGAAAAAATGGGCTGGAGCGAGGTGCAGTACAGCAGCATCGTCACGTCGTTCCAGGCCGCGTACGCCATCGGCCTGTTGTGCGCGGGCGCGGTGATCGACCGCTTCGGCACGCGCATCGGCTATGCCATCGCCATCGGCATCTGGAGCCTCGCGGCGATGAGCCATTCGCTCGCCACCGGCGTGATCAGCTTCGCCATCGCGCGCTTTGCGCTGGGCCTTGGCGAGGCCGGCAACTTCCCCGCGGCGATCAAGGCGGTGGCCGAATGGTTTCCCCAGCGCGAGCGCGCGCTCGCCGCGGGCATCTTCAACTCGGGCTCCAATATCGGTGCGATAGCGGCGCCGCTGCTGGTGCCGATTGTTGCGGCGCAATGGGGATGGCAGGCCGCCTTCCTCTGCACGGGAGCGCTCAGCGCCACCTGGCTGGCGCTCTGGCTGCGCACCTATCGCACGCCGGACCAGGAACCGCGCCTGTCCGCGGCGGAACGCGCGCACATCGGCACGGAACCCGCGGTGCCGACGCCGCGCGTACCGTGGGCGCAATTGCTGCGCTATCGCCAGACCTGGGCGTTCGCGGCAGCCAAGTTCATCACCGATCCGATCTGGTGGTTCTTCCTGTTCTGGCTGCCCAAGTTCCTGCATGCGCAATACGGGTTGGGCCTGCTGGAGCTGGGCGCACCGCTGATCACCATCTTTCTGCTCGCCGACGCCGGCAGCATCGCCGGCGGCTGGCTGGCCGGCGCCCTGATCCGGCGCGGGATGAGCGTGAACCGTGCACGCAAGACGTCCATGCTGATCTGCGTGACGCTGATCCTGCCGGTGATGTTCGCCGCGAAGGCCGACAACCTCTGGCTCGCCGTCGTGCTGGTGGGGCTCGCCACCGCGGGCCACCAGGGCTGGTCCGCCAATGTCTACACGCTCACGTCCGACCTGTTCCCGCGGCGCGCCGTGGCCTCCGTGGTCGGCATCGGCGGTTTCGCGGGCGCGGTGGGCGGCATGCTGATCTCCACCGTCATCGGATTGTTGCTGCAGGCCACGGGCAGTTACGTGCCGGTATTCCTCATGGCGGGCGGCGCCTATGTGCTCGCGTGGGTCGTGGTGCAGTGGCTGGTGCCTCGCCTCGAACCGGTCGTGCTCGATCACGCCGACAACGCAAAGGTTTCCTGAGCCATGCGCAACGCATTCCTGCTGTCTGTACTGCTTGCCTTCGCACCGGCACTCGCTGCCGCCGGCACGCCCATCGCCCAAGCGCAACCCAAGTTTCTTGGCAGCGCCTATGGCGCGGCGCAAGCGCCGGATTTCGCCGAATACTGGAACAAGGTGACGCCCGAGAACGCCGGCAAGTGGGGCAGCGTGGAGGCCGTGCGTGGGCAGAGGGACTGGTCCGCGCTGGACGATGCTTACAACTTCGCCAAGGCCCACCACTTTCCATTCCATCTACACGTGCTGGTGTGGGGCGAGCAGCAGCCGACATGGCTGCGCAAGCTGCCCGCCGATGAGCAGCGACACGCCATCGAGTCGTGGTTCGATGCGGTTGCCGCGCGCTATCCCGACCTCGACTTCGTCGAAGTGGTGAACGAACCCCTGCATCATCCGCCCAGCGGCAAGCGCAAGGATGGCGGTCATTACATGGATGCGCTGGGCGGCAAGGGCGCGAGCGGCTGGGATTGGATCGTCACGGCGTTCCGCCTTGCCCGCGAGCGTTTTCCCCGCGCGAAGCTGCTTATCAACGACTACGACATCACCCACAGCGATGCCAACACGCAGCGCTATCTCGCCATCGTGAAGCTGCTGCAGCAGGATGGCTTGATCGATGGCATCGGCCTGCAGGAGCACGCCTTCGAAACCAGGAACGACGTGCCCATATCCGTGCACCGCGCCAACCTGGACCGGCTCGCCGCCACCGGCCTGCCGATCTACGTAACCGAAATGGATATCGACGGCCCCACCGACGACCAGCAACTCAAGGACTACCAACGCGTGTTCCCCGTGTTCTGGGAACACCCCGACGTCGCCGGCATCACGCTGTGGGGTTTCCGCCCCGGCCTGTGGCGCGACAGGCAAGGCGCCTACCTGCTGCGCAAGGATGGCAGCGAACGCCCGGCGCTGGCCTGGCTGCGCCAGTATGTTGGCCACGCGCGCGCCGACCAGCCGACCGCCCCGGCAACCTCCATGCACGACCCACGTTGAGCCTCGCCCGCCATGACCACCCAACCGCAAGCCCTCACGCTTCACGACGACCGACTGTTTTCCTCGGACCCCACGCAGCGCGCCATCGCGCGGCGCCTTTACGGCCAGGTCGGCGGCTTGCCGATCATCAGCCCGCACGGCCACACCGACCCCTCGTGGTTTGCGGACAACCAGGCCTTCGCCAACGCCACGGAACTGCTGCTGGTGCCGGACCACTACGTGTTCCGCATGCTCTACAGCCAGGGCGTTTCGCTCGATGCCCTGGGCATTCCACGTCGCGACGGCTCGCGGGCCGAGGTCGACCCGCGCGAGGCCTGGCGCGTCTTCGCCAGCCGCTTTCATCTGTTTCGCGGCACACCCTCGTCGATGTGGCTCAACCACGTATTCCACGACGTATTCGGCCTGCGCGTGCGGCTCGATGCCAGCACGTCCGACCTCTACTACGACCACATCAACGAAGCACTCGCCACCGCCGCGTTCCGGCCGCGCGCCTTGTTCGAGCGATTCAACATCGAACTGATCGCCACCACCGAATCGCCGCTCGATCCGCTGCAGCACCATGCTGCCATCCGCGACAGCGGCTGGGCTGGCCGCGTGATCACCGCATACCGTCCCGATCCGGCGATCGATCCGGAGCACGAACAGTTTCCCGATGCCCTGCGCGCCTTCGGCGACATCACCGGCGAGGACGTCTATCGCTGGGACGGCTACCTGCGCGCGCATCGCCAGCGTCGCGCCTATTTCGCCAGCATGGGCGCCACCTCCACCGACCACGGCCACCCCAGCGCGGCGACGGCCGATCTCTCACGCCACGAAGCGGAACGCCTGTTCGACAAGGTGATTCGCGGCCACGCATCGCCCGAGGAAGCCGAACTGTTCCGCGCGCAGATGCTCACCGAGATGGCCGCGATGAGCCTGGATGACGGCCTGGTGATGCAGATCCACCCCGGCTGCTTCCGCAACCACAACCGCGCGCTGTTCGAACGGTTCGGGCGTGACAAAGGCGCGGACATCCCGCTGCGCACCGAATACGTCCACGCCCTGAAACCCCTGCTCGACCGCTACGGCAACGAACCGGGCTTCCAACTGCTGCTGTTCACCCTGGACGAAAGCACCTACAGCCGCGAACTGGCGCCCCTCGCCGGCCACTACCCCGCGCTGTTCCTCGGCCCCGCCTGGTGGTTCCACGACGCGCCCGAAGGCATGTGGCGCTTCCGCGAACAAACCCTGAGCAGCGGCGGCTTCTACAACACGGTGGGCTTCAACGACGACACACGTGCCTTCCTGTCGATCCCGGCACGTCACGATGTGGCGCGGCGCGTCGATTGCGCGTTCCTGGCCAAGCTGGTGGCGGAGCACCGCATGGATGAGGATGAGGCGGCGGAGGTAGTGGTGGATCTGGCTTATCGATTGCCGAAGTGGGCGTATAGGTTGTAGGGGTGGTTGGGTTGTGGTGATGGTGTGGTGCGGGTTGTTGGTGTTCTTCTCTTGAGGGCGTGTAGGAAGTCACCTGCATGATCACTTTTAGAGTGCTGAAGGCAACCTTGCCGCACCGCCTCATGCTTTAGCCGTCATTCCTGCGAAGGCAGGAATCCAGTGACTTTGCGCTGGGTTGTCGCGTGGTCGGCATTTTTTTTGGCGCTTCCGCGACCGGGCCGCCTACGCGGCGGGCGTTTCGATCGTCTGCCGACGCTCGAGTCACTTTTCTTTTGCTGGCCCAAAAGAAAAGTAACCGAAAGAAAATGCCCTTCAGAGCCAACGCCCGCAGCATTACGAAGGGATAAGCCCGAACGGGTGAGGTGCGTTGTGGCTTGGCAACCTTCGCCGCTACACAGCGGGTAGTTTGGAGCGCTTCGCAACGCGCCGTGGCGCAGAGGGCTTAAAGCAGCGTGCGCTACGCTTTCCGATCGCTGAGGCTAGGTAAAGGGGACGCTACGCTTCCCGGCCGTTTTGGAGAACTCGCCGCCTTGTGGCAAGCCATTCCGATAGCGCGGCATTCCATTTCCGGAACACGACACTCCGATACAACGCCTCACTCCTGCTCTTAGCTGCCTGTTCAAATCTCGCGTGAGTCCACATTTCGCCTCACCGTCATCCCCGCGAAAGCGGGGATCCAGTGTCTTTAAGCCTTCTCGCAGTGCGTAAAGTCGCTGGATCCCCGCTTTCGCGGGGATGACGGTGAGGGAACCGGTGTCGCTCCGGAGATTTTGAACAAGCTCCAGGACAGGCGCTCCGCGCCTGCCACGACGCGAAGTGCCGCGCAGCGGCACGAGCCGTCGGCTCTGGCTCTTGATCTTCCGGGTCCCCGTATGAGGCGGCGGGCGGGTGAAGGAATAGCCCGCAGGGTGGCTCGCAAGGATGCGAGCCAGTTTGTCGTCAGGGCAGGATGCCCTGTCGACAAACCCCGCAACCCGTCCGCGGACCTATCGGGCTTTGCCCGATAGGCGCCGATTCCGGGGGGCCCTTCTCTTTGGTTACTTTCTCTTGGGCAAGCAAGAGAAAGTGACCCGGACCGCGGCAGCGGTTCGGAACGCCCGCCGCGTAGGCGGCCAGATCGCGAAAGCGTTGATAAAGAGCCCATCAACCTCTACGCGACAACCGGCCACTACCGAAACTGGATCCCGGCCTACGCCGGGATGACGGCTAAAGCAGGGATGACGGCTAAAGAATGAAGCGGTGAGGCGAGCACCCGCCCCTCACCCCAACCCTCTCCTCAAAGGGGAGAGGGAGAAGAACTGAGGCACCACGCACCCGTTCCGTATCCATCAGGCCAACAACCACACCACTAGCCCCTCACACCGCAGCAACCCACCACCAAATCACCGCGTAATCGCGTTCAACCGCAATCGATAAATCCGAAACACCTTCGGATCCATCATCAACTGCCGCCCCTGATTGCTCTGATCCCCATTCAGCCTGCGAAGCACCTTCCAGTCCGCACCACTGCGCTCCACTTCCTCGATGCTGGCGATACCCGCCACGCGCGCATCCACATCCGGATCACGCGCCACACTCACCGTCAGCCCGCTCCCAATGACATAGAACTCGTCCGCGCCACTCTGCAGCACCAGCATCGCGCCGTCGTCCGTCAGCAACTCCTTCTTCGGCCATGAACGCGACAAGGTGCCGGAGAACAGATAGCCGCCCAGCGCCACCGTCTGCGTAGGGCGGGGACTGCCGGCGTGCAGTACCAGCGCGCGCGTGCGGCCATCGGCTTGGGCGGCGGGAAGCAGGTCGCCAAGTGACTCGAGCGCGGCGTATACCTGCACGATCAAAGGTCGCTCGGCATCGCCCTTGTCCGTCTTGGGCACGCTGTCGATGCCGAACGGGCAGAAGCCGAACGCCTTCGCTTCGCCATAGGAAAACAGCGCGTTGTAGGGCGAGGCTTCGAGCTTGGCCTCGGGAATGAATATCGGGTTGCCCAGGGACTGGTAGCGCTTTACCCAGTACTCGAATTCCGGCCAATAGATGTCGGGAGAATAGAGGTCGATATGCGTGGCGACCGCGCGGTAGACCTGCTGGAAGTACGGGTGCGGCCCGCCACTGGGATATTCGCCGGCACGCTCAAGGAAGGCAGGCAACTGCACGTTGAGGTACATCGGCAGCGCGTATTTCTCCTTGCCTGCTTGCGCGACACCATCGATATACGTGGCATAGCGCCATGCCATGAACACCTCGTCGACGGCATCGCCGAACACTTCGCTCCAGGTACGGCCTTGCGGGTTGAAATGCGCGCCCAGCTCCGGCGTCAGTTGCGCGCGCTCGGCCTGCAACGCCGACACCAGCGACGGCGGAACCTCGCCGCGGAACGCCTGGTTGGCCGCATCGGAGCGGTCGCGGCGCTCGCTCACCACGCCGACTTCGTTTTCCACCTGCACCATCAGCACGGTCTGCTGCGTGTCCTTCTGGCGCAGGTGTTCCATCAGGGCGGCGAAGGCGCGGCTGTCCATCCGCTGCGTTTCCGCGCCGAAGGTGGAGAGGATTTCCAGCGGCGTGCCATCCACAGCGCGGGCGCGCGGGAAGCGCACCGCATCGGCCTTTACCCAAGCGGGCGCATATTCGGAGAAACCGTTCTTCCAGCTGCCGAACCACAGCAGCACCAGATGCTGCCGCTGGCTTCGCGCCACGTCGATCCAGTGATCGAGAATGCGGAAGTCGAAGCGTCCCTCGACGGGCTCGATCTGCTCCCACGCGACGGGCATCAGCACGGTGTTGACGTGCTGGCTGGCCAGGCGCGGCAGGATGTCGTCCGCCTGCTCGGCCGTACCCGCCGACGAGTTGCCCAGTTCGCCGCCGAACATCACGAAGGGCTTGCCGTCCACGATAAGCCGGCTGGCGCCGTTCTGCAGCGATACCCGCGGCAACTCGGCGGCGTGCGCCGCAGTGAACAGACACGCCGCGAAACCCGCGATGGCGAACCAGCGCCTCGTTCCCTTCCACATCGCCTGCTCTCTCATTCGCTTATGTCCCTTCAACGTCAGCATGCAGACAACGCATGCTCGACTGCTCCGCGGCCAGCATCGCCAAGACGGTCGTAGGCACGATGCAGAGCCGCGACGAAACGTTCATCGTGCGACAGCGGCATGAATACGGCATCCAGGGAGAGGAACCGCGGCACATCGTGGCTCGCCTGCCCCGTGCAAGTCTTGCCGACCGCGATCAAGGCCTCGTTCATCGGATCGACCAGTGCCACGTCACGCGATGCCTGTCGCCGCACGAAATGCATCCACGCCGCGATGGGCAGACACAACGCGTCGATGCTGCGCCCCTGCACCAGCGATTCGCCGATGGTGCTCAACAGGCGCACCGGTAATTTCTGCGAGCCGTCCCACGCGATCTGCGAAAGGCGATGGCGGATGGACGGATTGCGGAAGCGGCCGAGTATCGCGTCGATGTAGCCGATGGCATTCAGGCCCTCGGGAAGCATGATGGCCGGTGCGATGTGCTCGCGCATCAGCCGCTCGACAAAGCCGGCCAGCAACGGCTCGCGCATGGCGTCGGCGACGCTGTCGATGTCCATCAGCGATCCCAGATACGCCAGTGACGAGTGCGCGCCGTTGAGCAGGCGCAGCTTGGCACGGTCATAGCCGGCGATATCAGTACTCAGGGTGACGCCGACATCTTCGAACGGCGGACGGTCGTTGCAGAAGCGGTCCTCCACCACCCATTGCGTGTACTCCTCGCGCTGGATGGGCCACGCGTCCTCGCAGCCCAGGGCGGTTCGCACCCGCTCGCGCAGCGCGTCATCGGTCGCCGGCGTGATGCTGTCGACCATGGAACAGGGAAAGGCGACGTTCGCGTCGATCCACGCCGCGAACGCGGTGTCCTGCAATTCCACAAACTGCAGCACCGCGTGGCGCAGCTTGTGGCCGTTGCCGGCGAGGTTGTCGCAACTGAGCACGGTGTAGGGCGCCGTGCCGGCCCGCCAGCGCGCGTGCAGGCCGGCCACCACGTAACCGATGGCGCTGCGTGGCGAGGACGGCGAAGCAAGGTCCTGCACAATGTCGGGGTGGGCAAGGTCGAGATCTTCGCCAACGAGGCAATAGCCCTTCTCCGTCACCGTGAGCGTGACCAGCCGAACGGCGGGGTCGGCGAGGCGCGCCAGCACCGCGTGAGGTTCATCGGCTGCGCAGAGCAATTCGCGGATCGCACCGATCACGCGCAATCGGCTCCGCTCGCCCAGCAAGGCCAGGGTGTAGAGCCCGTCCTGCGGCTGCAGCGCGTCGCGCACGTCGTGGCTGCGCAGCGACACACCGCAGATCGCCCAATCCGGATGATCCGCCAACAGGTCGTCCACGTAGACCGCCTGATGCGCGCGATGAAACGCGCCGGCGCCGATGTGCACGATGCCAATGCGCACCGCGCCGATGTCGTAGTTCGGCCGCTGGATAGCTGCAGGCAGGTGTTCCAGCGCGCGCGCCGAAAGACGCGGAAGGTGATGCTGCTCGACCATCAACGCCTTACCTCGAAACCTTCCTGCTTCAGAAACGCCTGCACGTCGGCCTCCCGCACCAGATTCACGTCGCCCGGCACGGAGTGTTTCAGGCAGGCGGCGGCCACGGCGAAGTCCAGCGCGGCCTGCTCCGGCATCTCGCGCAGCAAACCGTGCAGCAGGCCCGCGGCAAACGCGTCGCCGCCGCCAATGCGATCGACGATACCGGTGAGCGAGTGGTGCTCGGTCGTGTAGAAGGCGCGCTCACGCGTCGCCAGCAGGCCGCCAAGATGCTGGTCGTCCACGCTGGCGTGACGCCGCTCGGTGGCGGCGATGTACGTCAGGTGGGGGAATGCGGAAAAAGCAGCGCAGGCGGCGGCGTGGAAACGCGCGTCCGCCTGCGGCTGGGGAAATGCCATCTCCAGCGCGAGCGCGATGTCGCGATCGCCGCCGAAGATCAGGTCGGCTTCCGCCATGATCCGGCGCAGCCAGGCCGGCGCTTCCGCGGCCCGCGCACCCCAAAGCTTGCCGCGGAAGTTGCCATCGAACGACACCCGCACACCCAGCGAACGCGCGGCGCTGACGGCAACCATCGCCGCCTGCGCGGTGGCTTCGCACAAGGCGAGGTTGATGCCCGACAGATGCAGCCACTGCGCGCCCTCGAGCAGGCGCGGCCAGTCATACGCTTCCGCCGGCGTGGTGGCGAATACCGAGCCCGCGCGGTCGTAGATCACCTCGGACGGGCGATGCATGGCGCCCGGCGTGAGGTAGTACACGCCCATGCGGCCTTCGGCGAAACGCAGCGCCGAGGTATCCACGCCGTGGCGCCGCAGTTCGCCGGCGCAGGCGTGGCCGATGGCCTGGTCAGGCAGCGCGCTGACCATCACGCTGTGATGGCCGAACAGCGCAAGCGACGCGGCGACATTCGCCTCGGCGCCACCAAAGCGGGCATCGAGGCGCGCCGACTGCAGCAGCATCTCGTTGCCGGGCGGCGACAGCCGCAGCAGCAGCTCACCAAAGAAGACGACGCGGGATGGCTTGCTCATGAAGGTTCCTCAGTCGCGCACGTCGAACGGCGCGGTCAAGCGGATATCGGCGCTGGAGGCGCCCACCTGCACCTCGTAGCGGCCGGGGTCCACAGCATAGGCGTGGCGCGCATCGTCGTAATAGCGAAGCGCATCGTGCGGCGCCACGGCGAAGGATACGGTCTTCTCTTCGCCCGGCTGGAGGCTCACGCGCTGGAAGCCGCGCAGCTCCTTGTTGGAACGCCATGGGCCCGCATGCGTGGAACGAAGGTAGAGCTGTACCACTTCGTCGCCCGCGCGCTTGCCGGTGTTCTTCACCTTCAGCGTCACCTTCAGTTGTCCGTTCGCGCGCACGCTCGCCTGATCCAGCTGGATGTCGGAGTAGCCGAAGGTGGTGTACGACAGGCCGTAGCCGAACGGATACAGCGGCGTGCCCTTGAAGTAGCGGTAGGTACGGCCGTCCATGCGGTAATCGTCGAAGGCGGGTAGCTGCTCGTCCGCGCGGTAGAACGTCACCGGCAGGCGTCCGGAGGGATTGGTTTCGCCGAACAGCACGTCAGCCACGGCGTCGCCGCCGCGCTGGCCCGGATACCAGGCCAGCACGACGCCGGGAAGATGCTGCTGCGCCCAGTCGATGGCAAGCGCCGAGCCTGAGGTCAGCACCAGCACCACCGGCTTGCCGGTGCCGCGCAAGGCTTCGAGCAGCTTTTCCTGCGTCGCGGGCAGGCGCAGGTCGGTGCGGTCGCCGCCGGCGAAGCCGGGGTAGTTCACCTTCATTTCCTCGCCTTCGACGTCGCTGTTGAGGCCGCCGACGAAGACGATGGCATCGGCTTGCTTCGCCGCATCCATCGCCTCCTCGAATGGCGGCTTGGCACCCGGCGCGCGCCAGGCGAGCCGCACGTCGGCGTTGTGGTCGGCCTTGGCGTATTCCAGGCGGATGTCGTAGGCCTTGCCGGCCTGCAGGTCGACCGGAACGCTGGTCGCCTTCGTGGCCTTGTTCGCATCCCACGCATCCAGCAGCAGGCGGCCGTCGACGTAAAGGCGATAGCGTTGCGCGGCCGCTGCGCTCAGTTCGTAGCGTCCCGACCGTGGCGGTACGAGCTGGCCGCTCCAGCGCACGCTGAAGCGCGTGGGATCCAGCGCCTGCGCGGCTGGCAGTTCGCCGCGCACGACCAAGTCGTCGGTCGGCGCGCTGTGGTCCCAGCGGAACGCCAGCTTCTGGTCCACCCGCGTGATCACCGGCGCACCGGCGAGATCGGTGTCGCGGAAATACTCGCCCTTCAGGCCATGCTCGGCGGAATCGGCGGACGGCTGCAGCGCGGTCGCGTCGATCAGCGGAAAGCCGCTCTGCTCGTCGAAGCCTTCCACGAGGGTGGCGCCCTTGACGTACGTCACCTCGGCCTGCGGCATCGCACGACGGATGCCCTGCAGGATGGTGACAGGCGCGGCCGGCGTGCCGTGGTAGTTGCCGAGCAGCGCGGTGACGTCGTCCGCGGTGGGCCCGATCACTGCGATGCGCCGCAACGTGCGCGACAGCGGCAGCACGCCATCGTTCTTCAGCAGCACGATGGATTCATCGGCAGCACGGCGCGCCAATGCATCGTGTTCCGGCGACTGGTTCGCCGAGTAGGGAATGCGCGCCCAGCGCACGCGCTCGGGCGGATCGAACATGCCCAGGCGAAAGCGCGCCAGCATCAGGCGTTGCAGCGACGCATCGATCTCCTTCTCGCTGATCAGGCCCTCGTGCACGGCCTTGGCGAGCGCGGCGTAGGTGTGGCCGCAGTTGAGGTCGTCGCCCTTCTTCACCGCGAGCGCCGCCGCCTGTTCCGCCGTCTGCACGATCTGGTGGTGAAGGTAGATGTCCTCCACCGCATCGCAATCGGATACCACGTAGCCGTGGAAGCCCCAGTCCTTGCGCAACACGTCCTGCAGCAGGCGCTGGCTGGCCGAGGCCGATTCGCCATTGACGCGGTTGTACGCGCCCATCACCGCATCGACCTTGCCTTCCTGCACCAGCGCCTGGAACGCGGGCAGATAGGTTTCGTAGAGATCGCGCTCGCTTGGATGCACGTCGAAGCGATGGCGCTCGGACTCCGGCCCGCTGTGCACGGCGAAATGCTTGGCCGTGGCGTCGAGCTTGCGATAGGTCGGATCGTCGCCCTGCAGGCCACGCACGAAGGTCACGCCCATGCGCGCGGTGAGGTACGGGTCCTCGCCATAGGTTTCCTGCCCGCGGCCCCAGCGCGGATCGCGGAAGATGTTGATGTTCGGCGACCAGAAGGTAAGGCCCTGGTAGCGGCCGTGCATATCGCGGCGCAGGAATTCCTGGTGCTTGGCGCGCGCCTCGTCGCTGATGGCGTCGGCCACCCGCGCCATCAACGAGGTATCGAACGTCGCCGCCAGGCCGATGGCCTGCGGGAAGACAGTGGCCTGCCCCGCACGCGCCACGCCATGCAGCGCCTCGTTCCACCAGTCGTAGGCAGGCACGCCCAGGCGCGGGATGGCCGGGGCCGCGTTCTGCATCTGCGCGACCTTCTCCTCCAGCGTCATGCGCGAGACGAGATCCGCGGCGCGTTCCTCGAAGCTGCGATCGAGATCGAGATAGATGGGCTTCGCCGCAGGGGCGGGCTGCGCCTGATCGGCCAGGGCCGTGTCCGGCCATGGCAGGCCGGTAGCCAGCAACGATGCCAGCAGCACACGCAACGTTCCGTGGCTCATTCGCTTCACGCTCATCCCGCTTCCCCTTCGTATCCGCATCACTCGTGCGCCAGGCGGCGGGCATACGGCCCCACCGTCGCACCGATGAAACCGCCCGCCAGGTTGGTGCTGAGCACCGTGCCGTCGGCGTGGCCGTCCAGCCATGTCCAACCGGTGCCGGCGTCGTAGGCAAAGCCATACACGCCGCCATCCCCAGTGATCTTCAACTTCAATGTGCCCACGTTCGCCGGCAGCTCCGCATGGGCGATCGTGGCCACATCGTTGCCGCGATGCATCCGCAACGACAGCAGCAGGTGATCGCCCTCGCGCCGCACGCCCATCGCGTACCAGTAGCGCTCGTTCTGGAACGCGGCGATGCCCGCTTCCACGCCGTCATCCTTAGGCACCGCCAGCGACGTGCTGGCGTCGAACGCAAGATGCTGTTGGCGGCGCGTGAGGAACGAAGGATTACGCAAGCTATCCAGGTCTTCCGCCAGCGGATGGATGGCCAGCTTGCCCGGATGCGAGGCGAGGTCCGCCCACGCCTGCTTCGGCGTGCGCACGAACATCCATTCCGTCTTCAGCGTGGGCGCGTCGAAATCGTCGCGCCAGTCGAAGTTGCCGCTCAACGGCGCCTGCGTGGCGTCGCCTTGCATGAACGCGGGACCTTTCGGCATCTGCGGAATGGACGTCCCTTTCGGAAGAATGACTGGCCATCCGTCCTTCCACGTCACCGGCAGCACAAAGGTCTCGCGCCCGGTGTTGTAGTGCGTGCCGTCATAGGTGCGGCTGGCGAGAAACACCGCCCACCAGCTGCCATCCGCCGCTTCCACCAGGTCCGCATGGCCCGCGTTGACGATGGGGTTGGCGCGATCGGCGGGAAGATCGCGCTGGGTCAGGATGGGATTGCCCTCGTACGAAACGTAAGGACCCCACAGGGAACGGCTGCGCAGCACCACTTCGGAATGCTGCGGTCCCGTGCCGCCCTCGGCGCACATCAGGTAATACCAGCCGTCGCGCTTGTAGAGGTGCGGGCCCTCGATCCAGATGGGCTTCTTCGACAGGTTGGTGCCGCCGTTAAGGATCACCTTGCGCTCGCCGACCATCGCACCGCGGGCAAGGTCGATCTGCTGCAGCCAGATCGCGCGATGCCCCGCGTACAAGGGCTTGCCTTGCGGCGCGCCGTTGTTGAGCAGGTAGGCCTTGCCATCGTCGTCGAAGAACAGCGAAGGGTCGATGCCCTCCACGTCCTTCAACCACATCGGGTCGGACCACGGGCCGCCAGCCTGCTTCGCGGTGGCGATGAAATTGCCGCCCGCATCCATCGCCGTGTTGACCACGTAGAAGGTGCCGTCGTGATAGGCGATGGCTGGCGCGAATACGCCGCGCGACATGTTCAGGCCATCGAAATCCAGCGGCGCGGGCTTGGCTATCACGTGCCCGACGGGCTTCCAGTGCACGAGGTCGCGGCTCTCGAACACGGGAATGCCGGGGTGATAGGCAAAGCTGGAGTTGACCAGATAGAACGCGTCGCCCGCCCGCACCACGCTGGGGTCGGGATAGAACCCGGCCAGCACGGGATTGCGGTAGTGGCCGGGCGGCAGCGGCTGCGCGAAGGTCGCGTCGTGTCCCTGATAGTCGAACCAGTCGAACAGCACCGCCTGCTGCGCGTGCGCGGATGCGCCGATGGCGAGCAGGCACAGGCACCACAGGCGGAGCAGTCGCTTCATGGCGTCACCAATCCCACATCGAGCCGTCTTCCAGGCGCGCGATGGGCAGCTGCTTGGGCGCGTAGGGGAAGCGGGCGGCGAGCTTTTCGTCGATGGTCACGCCATGCCCCGGCGTGTCGCCGCAATGCAGGCGACCGGCGCGGAATGCATAGTCGTGCGGGAACACCTCGTTCGCCTCGTCCGAGTGGAACATGTATTCCTGGATGCCGAAGTTGGGCACCCAGGTATCGAAATGCAGCGCCGCGCCCATGCACACCGGCGACAGGTCGGTCGCGCCGTGAAAGCCGGTGCGCACCTGATGCAGGCCGGCGAAATCCGCGAGGCGGCGCAGGTGCGTGATGCCGCCGCCGTGCACGATGGTGGTGCGGATGTAGTCGATCAGCTGGTTTTCGATCAGGTGCTTGCAGTCCCAGATCGAATTGAACACTTCGCCCACGGCCAGCGGCGTCACCGAATGCTGGCGGATCAGCTCGAACGATTTCTGGTTTTCCGCAGGCGTGGCGTCCTCCAGCCAGAACAGGCGATACGGCTCCAGGCTGCGCGCCAGCCGCGCCGCTTCGATCGGCGTGAGTCGGTGATGCACGTCGTGCAGCAGTTCCACTTCGGGGCCGTGATCGGCACGCAGGCGCTCGAACAATTGGGGCACGATGTCCAGATAGCGCGGCGTGGACCACACCGTTTCCGCCGGCAGCTCGCTTTCCGCCGGCTCGTAGGGCTTGCCGCCCGCGGAGATGCCGTAGGCCTTCTTCACGCCCGGCACGCCACACTGCGCGCGAATGGCGAGGAAACCCATCTCACGGAAGCGGCCCACTTCCTCGCTGGTTTCGCTGATGTCGCGGCCGTTGGCATGGCCGTAGACCAGCGCGCCTTCGCGCGAGCGGCCGCCCAGCAATTGATAGATGGGCAGGTTGGCGAACTTGCCCAGGATGTCCCATAGCGCCACGTCCACCGCGGCGATCGCCGTCATGGTCACCGGGCCGCGCCGCCAATACGAGCCGCGATAGAAGAACTGCCAGATGTCCTCGATGCGGCCCGCGTCGCGGCCGATCAGGTTGGGCACCACGTGGTCCTGCAGGTACGAGGCCACGGCCAGTTCGCGGCCGTTGAGCGTGGCGTCGCCCAGGCCGGTGACGCCGGAGCGCGTCACGATCTTCAGCGTGACGAAGTTGCGGCCGGGGCAGGTGACGATGACCTTGGCGTCGACGATCTCGCGATCGCGCGCCGAAGCATGCGAGGCAGCTTCATGCGATGAGGCGGTACTCATGGATGGCTTTCCTGGGAAGAACGGTTGACGGATAGCTCGAATGGTCCGGCCGGCAGGCCGGAGTGGTCGTAGAGCGTACAGATGGGGCTGTCGGCCCAGCAGTAGCGCACGCGCGTGATGTCGCTGGCGGGAAGCGACGCGCGCAGCGTCACGGTGTCGCCATGCACGTCGGCATCGGCGTAATGGCAGCTGCCGGTCTGCGCACCGCAGAGCTCGAAACCGAGCGGATGATCCGCGCCGTACACGACCAGTGCGTCGGTGACGTCCTTGAAGCGCACGCTTACCGCATCGCCGTTGCGTTGCACGGAAGCCGGCACCGGACCGGATGGCGGCAGATCCTTTTCACCATAGACCACGTGGCGCGCGACGCGCGCGAGGCGACGTCCCAGCTCCTGCTTGTTGGCTGGATGGATGTCCGTCCGCTCGCCGATATCCACCGCCACCGCGAGCCCGGAGTGCGCATCATCGGCGGCCGCCAGGCGCTGCGCCTCGCGTATGCCGGCAGTGCCGCTTTCCGTGGGATGCGTGGGCGGTGCGCCGTAGCCCGCGAGCTGCACGATCAGCATCGGCAGCTGCGCGCCGAAGCGTGCGCGGAAATCGTTGCGCAGCGCTTCCAGCAGTGCCTGGTAATGCGTCGGGTCGCCAGTGTTCGATTCACCCTGGTACCACAGCGCGCCGCGGAACACGTAGTCGCCCAGCGGTGCGATCATGCCGTTGTAGATCGTCGTCAGGCCCTGCGTGGATTGCCACGGCACGCCGGGCGGCGAGCCGTAGCTGGAAGGCACCACGCGGTATTGCCAGCCACCCGCCAGCGACACCGCGCTGCCATCCGCGAAGCTGAGCGAACGCTGCGAGGCATCGCCGTACAGCCCGCCGTCGCGATAGGTGTTGAGCACGTTGATGGCGACGAGGTTGTCGCCCGCATGCAGGGTGCCGGCAGGGATGCCGTAGGCGCGCGGATCGCCGCCGTAGGTGGTGCCCACCCAGCGGCCGTTGACCCAGGTCTGGTCCGCCTCGTTCACCGTGCTCAGGTGCAGTGTTGCCGCTTGCGCGGCCTGGGCGGCGGTGAGCTTCACCACCGTGCGATACCACACGGTGCCGGTAAAATTGGCAAGCTCCGGCTGGCCCCAGTGCTGCCACGCGCCCTTGTCGAGCGGCGCCGGCTGCCAGCCCTGCTGCGTGATGTGCGCGGGGTTCCACGGCTCATCGTCCGCGCTCACGCCGGGGCGCGAATGCCACCACGCACGCCATTGCTCGTCCCATTGCGTGCCGGCCTTCTCGCGATCCTTCGCATACAGTTCCAGCAGGTCGAGCGGGCCGTCGTAGCCACCCACCTTGCGCAGTGCGTTCGCGCTCATCCACGACTGGATGCGCGAGCCGCCCCACGCGGCGACAACCAGCCCCATCGGCACGTCCACTGTCTTCTGCAGTTCGCGCGCGAAGAAATAGCAGGCGGCGGAGAACTCGGGCACGTTCTGCGGCGTGGTCTTCAGCCAGTGATCGGTGGCCGGGATGCTGTCCAGCGGCGTCACGCTGCTCACGTTGTCCACGATGAGCATGCGGATGCGGTCGTTCGAGGCGTTCTGCACTTCGGCACGCGCATCCAGCGCCCGCTTCACCTGCAGCACCATGTTGGACTGGCCGGAGCACAGCCACACGTCGCCCACCAGCACGTCGCCGATGGTCTGCGATGCGCCGTGGCCCGTGCTCGCCGTGAGCGTGTACGGGCCGCCCGCGGCGACGGCGGGCAGTGACACTTCCCAACGGCCTTTGGCATCCGCGCGTGCCGTCGCTTTCTTGCCGGCGAACGTCACCGTGACGCGATCGCCCGCATCGGCCTGTCCCCAGACACGGTTGGCCTGGCCGCGCTGCAGGATGGCGTGGTCCTGGAACAGCGGATTGAGCAGCGGCGCGTGGCTGTCGTCCGCCTGCGCCGAGAGCGGCGCTGCGCATGCCAGCGCGAGCAGGCAGCCTGCCGATAGCTTTCGTATCGCCTGATGGATCATCACTGGTAGCCCGGAACGTAGGGAAAGGTGAGCGACTCGTAGTAGCTCAGCGGATGCGCGGGCGGCTGGTAGCCGGCCGGCAGCGGCAGCCCGTTGAGGCTCTGGAAGTAGGCGATGGACGCATCGCGCCACCACTGCGCCTCCTTCTGCTGGATGCCGAGGAAGGCCGCCTCCTTGCGGTAGCGCGCGTCGTCGATCATGCCGTCCAGACGGCTCCACGTGGCGCGCATGCTCGCCACTTCATCGACGCCATGGGTGTAGTGCGCCACCAGCGATTCCCACAGCGTCTGGCCCGAATGCAGGCGGTAGCTCCACGGCAGATGGTGGAACCACAGCAGGTAGGCTTCTGGCGTGCGGCTCACGTCGTCGAACTGCGCGGCCACGATGGGCGCGTATTGCGCCACGGCGTTGCTGCCCGTGCTGCTGCGATCGAAGCCGATGCCGTCGTGGTCGGCGCGGTGGTAGTACACCGGCGTCCAGTCGGCGCGCGGGCCGCTGGCGTCCCACGGCGCCGGCCCGTAGTGGTGGCCATGGCCCATCTGGTGATGCAGGCCCAACGGCGTCATGTAGTCGACCACCGCTTCGCGCGACCGCATCATCATGTCGACCACGGGACGCACGAAGGCCTCGTCGTTGCTGAAGGTCATGCGCACCCAGTCGTTGGCGATGTCGCGCGAGGACGCCGTGGGGTTCCACGCGAGCCGCCCATAGGCGTACCAGTTCGCCTGGTTGAAGTCCGAGCCGGTCCAGTCGCGATCCGTGCCGATGTTGGCGACGCCGGCGATGCCGGTAAGCGCGTGATGGTCGAGCTGGCCGTCGATCACCTTCGCCACGGTCGAACCCTTGCCCTTGGCCAGGGTATCGGTGGAGAGGGTTTCCTCGAACAGCGGGCCGAGATAGGCCAGGTGCGTGGCGAAGCCCAGGTATTCCTTGGTGATCTGGAACTCCATCATCAGCGGCGTCTTGGGCATGGCGCCGAACAGGGGGTTGAACGGCTCGCGCGGCTGGAAATCGATGGGGCCATTCTTCACCTGCAGCAGCACGTTCGCGCGGAACTTTCCATCCAGCGGCTTGAACTCGGTGTAGGCCTGCTTGGCGCGGTCGTCGTTGTTCTCCTGCGAGTAGACGAAGGCGCGCCACATCACCACGCCGCCATGCGGCGCCAGCGCGTCGGCCAGCATGTTGGCGCCGTCGGCGTGCGTGCGGTGGTAATCCTGCGGGCCGGGCTGGCCTTCGGAATTGGCCTTGACCAGGAATCCGCCGAAATCGGGAATGAGGCGATAGATCTCGTCGGCCTTGTTATGCCACCAGCGCTGCACCTGCGGGTCGAGCGGGTCGGCCGTCTTCAGCCCGCCGATCTCGATGGGCGCGCTGAACTTCACGCTGAGATACACGCGGATGCCATACGGCCGGAGCACGCCAGCCAGCGCCTTCACCTTCTCCAGGTACAGCGGCGTCAGGATGGCCGCCTGCGCGTTGACGTTGTTCAGCACCGCGCCGTTGATGCCGATGGAGGCGTTGGCGCGCGCGTAATCGGTATAGCGCGGATCCAGCCAGTCCGGCAGCTTCTGCCAGTCCCAAATCGAATTGCCCGCGTAGCCGCGCTCGACATGGCCGTTGAGGTTGTCCCAATGATCGAGCACGCGCAGCTCAAGCTTCGGCGCTTCGCGAATGTCCAGGTGCTCCAGCGGCTGTTCGGTCTGCAACAGGCGCAGCAGGTGGAAGCTGCCGTACAGCGCGCCGACGTCGTCGTTGGCGGCCACCACGGTCACGGCATGGCCATCGATCGACGTGCTGCGGATCAGGTAGCCGTCCTTGCCCAGCCTTGCGGTATCGAGCTTCAGCCGCGCAACCAGCGGCGAGGAGGACGGCGTGCCCACCACCACCGCACCGTCGGCGCTTGGCGCATCCACGGACGGCGTGGCGCGGCCCAGCAGCCCGTCCAGCCCGCGTTGCAGTTCCTGACGGGTAACTTGCTGCGTGGGCGTGGAAGACGGCGCCACCAGCACCGTCGCATGGAGCCGCGCCGCCTCGGCCTGCGCGGCGGGCAGCGGGTGATAGCGCAGCCACAGCTCGTAGCCGTCCTCGGCATGCGCTGCGGCGGCGAACAGGCCGCATAGCAGGCACAGGCAGAGGCGGGTCGCGCCGCGCGTGGGAAGGCGCCGGCCCGTTGCGTCAGCGAACGCCGCGACCCGTTTGGCAGCCGATGTTAGAAGAACGGTTAACGCTAACATGTGCGAAAATGGATCCATATCCGGGCCAGTATCACGATCGAGACGACGCCCGCGGCGACCACGCCACGGGCTCTGCGGCACGACCGCGCGAGGGGAAACGGCAATGAGGAAGACAGGGAAGAAATCGGTGCGCCGCAAGGGTGGCTCGGTCACCATCGACGACGTGGCCGCACTGGCGAAGGTATCGCCCATGACGGTGTCGCGCGTGGTCAACGGCCACGCCAAGGTGCGCGACGCCACGCGCGAGCGCGTGATGGAAGCCGTGCGCGAGCTGGGCTACATCCCCAACCTCGCCGCCAGCTCGCTGGCCGCCGCGCAGGACGCGCGCATCGCGCTGATCTACACCAACCCGTCCGCCGCCTACCTGCGCGAGCTGCTGCTCGGCGCGCTGCGCGGCGCGGCGCGCACGGCGGCGCAGCTGGTCATCGAGGACTGGGACGAGCTCGACGCCAACGGCGACCGCAAGGCGGCGCGCGCGCTGGCCAAGAGCGTGGCCGGCGTGATCCTGCCGCCGCCGCTGTGCGAATCGAAGGTGGTGATCGAGGAGCTGGTCGAAGCAGGCGTGCCCGTGGTGGCGATTGCCTCGGGCCGCTTCAACCACGAGATTTCCAGCGTGCGCATCGACGACTTCCTGGCGAGCAAGGAAGTCACCGAGCACCTGATCCGCATGGGCCACACGCGCATCGCCTTCGTGAAGGGCCACCCCAACCAGACCGCCAGCGCGCGGCGCTTCGACGGCTACCAGGCCGCGCTGAAGGAAGCCGGCATCGCGGCCGATCCCGCGCTGGTGCAGCAGGGCTACTTCACCTATCGCTCGGGGCTCGACGCGGTGGAGAAGCTGCTGTCGCTGAAGCAGCCGCCCACGGCCATCTTCGCCAGCAACGACGACATGGCCTCGGCTGCGGTTTCCGTGGCGCACCGGCGCGGGCTGGACGTGCCGCGCGACCTTTCCATCGTGGGCTTCGACGACACCTCGGCCGCCACCACGGTGTGGCCGGAAATCAGCACGGTACGCCAGCCCATCGCCAGCATGGCCGACTCGGCCATCGACATCCTGCAGCGCACGATCCGCCGCAAGGACACCGACACCAAGGTGGTGGTCGACCATGTCGTCGCCCATCAGCTGGTGCAGCGCGATTCCGTGGCGCCGCCCGTGTCCACCCGCAAGGCGCGCGGCTGACGCGTCGGCATGATCGCGGTGGCTGGGGCGCACGCCTCAGCCCTCCATATGTTCCAGTTCCTTGCCGCGTGTTTCGTGCACGCACTTGAGCACGAACACGATCGACAAGGCCGCGGCCGCCGCATATAGGCCGTAGGCGCCGGCAAGGCCGATGCCGGTGAGCAGCACCGGGAACGTCACCGTGATCAGGAAATTGGACGTCCACTGCCCCGCGCCGGCCACGGCAAGGCCGGAGCCGCGGATCTGGTTGGGGAACATCTCGCCCAGCATCACCCACATCACCGGTCCCCACGACATGTTGAAGAACGCGACGTAGGCATTGGCGGCGACCAGGGCCAGCGTGCCCATGGCCGGCGGCAGCGCGAGCTTGCCTTCGGCATCGACACCCGCATGTGCAAACGCCCAAGTGACCAGCGACAGCGTCACCGCCATGCCCACCGAGCCGATCCACAGGAGCGGCTTGCGGCCCACCTTGTCGATCAGCATCAGCGAGACCAGGCACGCGGCGATGCTCAGCGCGCCGGAGAACACGTTGATGAGCAACGCATCCGCTTCGGAAAAGCCCACGGCCTGCCACAGCACCGCGCCGTAGTAGAACACCACGTTGATGCCCACCAGCTGCTGGAACGTGGCCAGGCCGATGCCTACCCACACGATGGGACGCACGCGTCCGCTCGCCTTGTCGAGCAGGTCAGAAAGGCGCGGGCGATGGCGATCCTGCGCCAGCGACGCACCGATGTCGGCCAGCTTGGCGCGCGCCTCGCTCTCGCCGTAAAGCCGCGTGAGCACGGCGGCCGCTTCCGCATCGCGCTTGCGCACCACCAGGAAGCGCGGGCTTTCCGGAATGAACAGCAGCGATACCAGGAACAGCGACGAAGGCAGCGCCTGCATCCAGAACATCCAGCGCCATGCATCCTGCCCTAGCCACAGGGTGCCGGTGGAGGAACCGGCCGCACGCGCCAGCAGGTAGTTGCTCAGGAACGCGGCGAACAGGCCGCTGATGATGGCGATCTGCTGCACCGTCGCCAGCCGTCCGCGATAGCGTGCAGGCGCCACTTCCGCGATGTAGGCCGGCGCGATCACGCTGGCCGCGCCCACCGCGAAGCCACCGGTGAGGCGCGCCACGATGAAGAACGCCGAGGTCGCCGCCGCGCCCGCACCCAGCGCGGAGAGCAGGAACAGCAAGGCCGACACGATGAGTACCGAGCGGCGTCCCCAGTAATCGGAAACGCGCCCCGCGAAGAACGCGCCGAGCGCGCAGCCGAGCAGCATCGACGCCACTTCGAAGCCGACGCCGGTGGAGCTGGAATGGAACGCCGCCTTCAGGCCGTCGACGGTGCCATTGATGACGCCGCTGTCGAAGCCGAACAGAAAGCCGCCCAACGTGGCGACGCAACTGATCTGGACGATAAGCCGGGTGTTCTCTGCGCTGTTCGCGCTGGCCGCGCCATCAAGCAGGACGCTGTTCATGCGGTCGGTATCTCATGTCGTGTTCTCCCTCCCCAAGATCGGCAAGGCGCATACCCCATGCGCCTTGCCGACCGCTCAGAACGGACGCGAGGCGTCCGCCGACATCAACGCACGAGGTACTGGTTCACCAGGTTCTCGTAGCGCTCCTGCCTGCCGCTGGTCTTGGCCGGTTCGCCGTACTTGGCGGCATGGTCGCGCAGGTCGGCCAGGCTGAACTTGCCCTGCTCGAAATCGCGGCCTGCACCGGTGTCGAAGCTGGCGTAGCGCTCCTTGCGCCACTGCTCCAGCGGCGACTTCGTGAGCAGCGCGTGGGCAACTTCCAGGCCGCGCGCGAACGCGTCCATGCCGCCGATGTGCGCCTCGAACAGGTCGCTCGCGTCGGTGGATTCGCGACGCACCTTGGCGTCGAAGTTGAGGCCGCCCGGCGCCAGTCCGCCTTGGCGCAGCACCACCAGCATGGCGCCGACGGTATCGTACAGGTCGGTCGGGAACTGGTCGGTGTCCCAGCCGTTCTGCGCGTTGCCGCGGTTGGCGTCGATGCTGCCGAGCAGGCCATGGTCGGACGCCACCTGCAGGTCATGCTCGAAGGTGTGGCCCGAGAGCGTGGCGTGGTTGGCTTCAATGTTGAGCTTGAAGTCCTTGTCCAGGCCGTGCTCCTTGAGGAAGCCGGCGACCGTGGCCGAATCGAAGTCGTACTGGTGCTTCATCGGCTCCATCGGCTTGGGCTCGATCAGGAAGTTGCCCTTGAAGCCGATGCTGCGGCCGTAGTCGCGCGCCATGGTGAGGAAGCGCGCGAAGTGTTCCAGCTCGCGCTTCATGTGGGTGTTGTGCAGCGAGGCGTAGCCTTCGCGGCCGCCCCAGAACACGTAGTTGCCGCCGCCCAGCTCCACCGTGGCGTCCAGCGCCGCCTTGATCTGCACGCCGGCGCGCGCCACCACGTTGAAGTCCGGGTTGGTCGCCGCGCCATTCATGTAGCGCGGATGGCTGAACAGGTTGGCCGTGCCCCACAGCAGCTTGATACCGGTGGCCTGCTGGCGCTCCTTGGCCAGCGCGACCATGTGCTTGAGATTCTTTTCGTACTCGCCGACGTCATCGGCGTCGGGCGCCATGTCGATGTCGTGGAAGCAGTAGTAGGGTACGCCGAGCTTGGTGAAGAACTCGAACGCGGCGTCGATCTTCGCCTCGGCGCGCGCGAGCGGCGCAGCGTCGGCATCCCACGGATACACGCGCGTGCCCGGGCCGAACGGATCGTGGCCGGCGTTGCAGAAGCTGTGCCAGTAGCACACGGCGAAACGCAGGTGCTCGGCCATGGTCTTGTCGCCGATCTTCCGGTTCGCGTCGTAGTGCTTGAACGCCAGCGGGTTGTCCGAGCCGATGCCCTCGAACGGAATGCGGCCGATGCCGGGGAAGAATTCGCGTTTGCCGATGAAAGGAGTGCTCATGAAAAGGGAGTCCTGGTCGGAAAGTGGAGTCGATGCAAACTCGGCGGTAGTCAGACGTCGCCCGCTGCCGGGGGATTCGCATGGAACGATCTGGCCACGTCGAGGTGGCGCAGGAACTGGCGGTAGTGGCCCTGGTAGGCCGCGGTGTTTTTCGCGTCCGGACGGGTGGAAAGCCCGGGTGCGATAAGGACGTGCTCGCGCGCGATCGCCGCGAGATCGGCGTGGCCGCCGCTGGCATGGTCGAGCGCCCACAGCGCCTGCAGCGCGGCGCCGAACGCGGCGCCCTCGGCCTGCAGCGGCACTTCCACGGGCAGGCCGAAGATGTCGGCCACCATCTGCCGCCATGCCGCGCTGTGGCTGCCGCCGCCGGTGAGGCGGATGGCGTCGAAGGACAGCCCCGCCGCGCGCAACGCGTCGTAGCCGTTGCGCAGCGCGTAGGTGGCGCCTTCCATCGCGGCGCGGTAGATGTTCGCGCGGGTGACGTTGTTGAGGTCCATGCCGTGCAGGCTGCCGCGCGCATGCGGCAGGTCCGGCGTCCGCTCGCCGTTGAAGAACGGCAGCATCACCAGTCCGCCCGCGCCGGACAGCGTGCCCGCCATGACGTTGTCGCCATCGCGCGAGCTGAAATTGAATGCCTTGGCGACGGCCTCGGTGGCGAGCGTGCAGTTCATGGTGCAGATCAGCGGCAGCCAGCCGCCCGTGGACGAGCAGAACGCCGCCCAGCCCCCGGCGGCATCGACCACCGGGTGATCCGCGTACGCGAACAGCGTGCCCGAGGTGCCCAGGCTCATGCTCAGCACGCCGGGCTCCACGTTGCCGGTGCCAATGGCGGCCATCATGTTGTCGCCGCCGCCGGCCGATACGCGCACGCCGTGCGGCAAGCCGAGTTCGTCGGCGATGCGCGCGGAGATCGGGAAGCTCGCATCCGGCGCCACCAGCGGTGGCAGGCACGCGGACAGGTCGCGCTCGGGGTCGGTGGCCTTGAGCATTTCGGGCGACCACTGGCGCGTGCGCACGTCCAGCCAGCCGGTGCCGGAAGCGTCGCCGTATTCCATCCAGCGCTCGCCGGTGAGCCAGAAGTTCACGTAGTCGTGCGGCAGCAGGATGCTGGCGAGGCGCGCATAGACGTCCGGACGATGCTTGCGCGTCCACGGCAGCTTGGATGCGGTGTAGCCAGCCAGGATCGGATTGCCGGCGATGTCCACGCAGCGTTCGGCGCCGCCCACGGCCGCCATGATCTCGTCGCATTCGCGCTGCGTGCTGGTGTCGCACCACAGCTTGGCCGGCGCCAGCACCTGGCCTGCCGCATCCAGCGGCACGAAACCGTGCTGCTGGCCGGAGACGCCGATGGCGACGACACGCGCGCGGTATTCCGCGTCCAGCTTGGCGAAACATGCGCGGATCGCCTCGATCCACCACTCGGCCCGCTGCTCGCGGCTGCCGTCGTCGCCGGCGATGAGTTCCAGCGGATGGCCGTGCGTGGCCACCAGGCGGCGCGCCGCCGCGTCATAAGCGACCAGCTTGACGCTCTGGGTACCTACGTCCAGCCCAACTACAAGACTCATACGTCGTCCGCGATCCAGAATGTTAGCGCTACCACTTCAAGGCCCAATAAAACCCCCGGTGGGCGTGCAGGCCGAGGAAGGCTGGCCGCTGCCCGATGGAGGTCGTTCTGGCGGACTGTACTAGCGCGACGACGAAATGCCATGTCGCAATGCAAAAAAGTGCGCCGGCAGCGCGTCTCCAAGCTCTGGAGACGTCGCCGCCGGCCTGCCGCTTGCCTACTCGGCGTGGTCGAACTCCGGCATCGGCTCGGACAGCTGACCCTTGCGCCAGTGTTCCGCGCCATCGCGCCGGTAGGCGATCTTGCCGCCCACGATGGTATAGAGCACGCGCGTGCGCAGGATGTCCTCCGCCGGCAGGGTCAGCAGGTTGCCGGAGAACACGTCGAGGTCGGCCAGCTTGCCCGGCGTGAGCGAGCCGAGCCGGTCTTCCGCGAGGATCGCGTAGGCGTTGTTCCAGGTGTAGGACTGCAGTTCCTGCATGCGCGTCTTGGCTTGCGCCGGGTAGAAGGTCTTCTTGCCGTGCGCGTAGGCGCGGGTAACGCCGCAGTAGAAGTTGGGAATGGGGTTGGTGTCCTCGACCGGCGTGTCGGTGCCGTCCAGCACGATGGCGCCGCTGTCGATCAGCGTTTTCCACATATAGGCGCCTTCCTGCGCGCGCTGCTCGCCCAGATGCGGCACCACCATCGGCGCATCCGAACAGGTGTGGATGGATTGCATCGAGGCGATCACGCCCAGCCCGGCGAAGCGCGGAACATCCGCGGGATTCAGATGCTGCGCGTGCTCGATGCGCCAGCGCTTGGCCGTCGCGGCCGGATACTGCGTGAAGACGTTCTGGTAGAGATCGAGCAGCTCGCGATTGGCGCGATCGCCGATGGCATGGATGGCCATCTGGAAGCCGTCGCGCGCGGCGATGCGCGCCATCTGCGCGAGATCGCTCATCGCGGTGACGTTCTTGCCGGTGATGCCGGGCGCGTCGTTGTACGGTTCGAGGAACCACGCGCTATGCGTGCCCAATGCGCCGTCGGACACATCCTCGCCCAGGCCGAGCACGCTCAGATGGTGGTCGGCGTAGCCGTCGATGCGGTACTCCTTCAGATGCTTGTCCAGCTTGTCGACGGATTTCTCGTCGATGTACACGAACAAGCGCAGCGGCTGCCCCTTGGCGAACTGGCGCTTCATCCAGTCGATGGTCTCGAAGCTCTCACCCTGGTCCACGAAGCTGGTGATCCCCTTGCTCACCTCGTTCTGCATCGCCAGTTGCAGGGCGCGTTCGCGGCGCGCCTCCTGCTCGCTGGCGGGCAGCTTCTGCAGGTAGCGGTTGTACGCGGCGAACACGGGATCGGCCGCGCTGTCGCGCAGCATGCCCATGGCGTGGCCCTGCGCATCGCGCACGATGGTGCCGCCGGCGGGGTCGGGCGTGTTGTCGCCGATGCCGGCGAGCTTGAGCGCCTGCGCGTTGGCGTAGATGCCGTGTCCGCTGGCGTGATTGAGCAGCACCGGATTGTTGGGCGAAATCGCGTCCAGGCTGGCCGGCAGCGGCAGGCCGTCCACGTTCGGCTGCGGCGTCTTGTTCCACTTCGCCTGTTGCCAGCCTTGCCCGATGATCCACTCGCCCGGCTTGGCCTTGGCCACGGCCGCCTTCACGATGGCGACGATCTCGTCCCAGTTGGCGGCCTTGCCCACGTCGACCTGCATCAAGGCTTCGCCGGTATCCATCAGATGGCCGTGGCCCTCGATGAAACCCGGCGTGACGAAGGCGCCGTGCAGGTCGACCACCTGGGTCTTCGCGCCCACGTAATGCCGGATCGCTTCGTCGCTGCCCAGCGCCGCGATGCGCCCCTCGCGGATGGCCACGGCCTGCGCCTGCGGCTGCAGCGGATCCAGCGTCACGATGGTCGCGTCGAGCAGGACCAGATCGGCCGGCTGCAGCGGCGGCGGAAAACCGGCGATGGATGCACCATCCGCGAAGCATGCACCGGCGAAGCCCAGCGCGATGACCGGAACCCATTTACGGAACGACTTCATCGAACTCTCCCTTCGCAACACGGGAATGGTGGAACGTCCAGGCCAAGGCGCGCCACGTCAGCCCTCCTGGGCAAGCATGAGCTGGGCGAGCTGCTTGACGATATCGAGAAACTTTTTCTGCACCTGGTTCAGCGGGCTGTCCGGGCGGTGCATGGCGTAGAGCACCACTTCGAGATGCGGTTTCAGCGGGCGCATCTGCACGCTCTTGGGTCCACCGCAGCGCGCCGTGAACGGATCGACCAGCGCCAGGCCCTCGCCCTTGGCCACCAGCGAATGCGCGAGCTGATAGGTCTGCACCGAGACGTTGATCTTCGGCTGCGGCTCGATCTTGGACAGATGGCTTTGCAGCATGCTGCCCAGCGCATCGCGCACGTTGATGCCGATCATCGGCTGGTTGGCCAATGCCGCGATGGGCAGCGGCTGCGACAGTTCCTCCTCAGGCCACCAGCCGGGCGGGGCGATCACCATCACCTGTCCGCGGCACAGCACGCGCTGGTGCAGGTTGTGGTGCCCGGTGTCCTGCAGCGTGAGGCCGATATCGGTTTCGAGCAGGGTGAGCGATTCGCACATCTCCGCCGAATGCTGCGTGGACAGTTCCGCGACCAGGTCGGGAAAGGTCTTGCGCAGGCGCATCACGGCGGAAGCGAGCAAGGTCAGGGCGAGGGTCGGCGTGCAGGTGACGCGCAGGGGGCAATTGCCCGGCTGGCTCATGTTCTTGGTGAGGTGCTCCAGGTCGTGCACGTCCTGCACGATCTTGTCGATGCGCTCGCGCAGCAGCAGCGCCTGCTGGGTGGGCAGCAGGCGTCCGCGCACGCGGCTGAACAGGGCAAAGCCCAGGCGGTCTTCCGCGTTCTGCAGCGCCTTGCTGGCGGCCGGCTGCGAGATGTCCAGCAGCTTGGCCGCGCCGGTGATGCTGCCGGTGGTCAGCACGGCATGAAAGAGTTCGATATAGCGCAAACGCATGTCGCTTCCGCACCTCGTTGTGTCCTGCCCCGTGGCCGCCGCCATCGCCAAGGACGGATGACGCTTGCGCATCCTCCGCGCGGCGCAACCTTCGATGCAGGATCTTTCGACGTTTCCCCGCCCCATCCTCTCAAGCTTGGCGCGCTTCGCAAAGATGCCATTACTCACGGATGCCGGGCGCATTACGGCGGCCACAACCGCAAGTTATGCCTCGTGCGCGTTTTTTCATTGGTGACACGCCGGCGCGCATGGGTATGCTGCGTCGGCCGTCCGATGCGGATCGGACGAAGTCGGGAGCCCGGATTGCATGCCTGACCATGTTGAAGCGACCGGCGTCGTCCGCTGGGGGCCGCCTTATCTCTTGTACCTGGGCGGCGAGGCCGACGACTTGGCCATCAAGACCGCCCGCGGCCTGGCCTACTGGCGGCCGGAGTGGTGCATCGGGCAATTCCGCCGCAGCGACTGCCCGCTCACCCTGGGTCTGCCCGACATGCACCCGGCGCAGGCCAAGGCCGCCGGCGCAGACACCATGGTGATCGGCATCGCCAACGTCGGCGGCATGATGGGGCCCGGCGCGGTCGGCGACATCGTCGCCGCGCTGGACGCAGGCCTCAACGTCATCGCCGGCCTGCACCAGAAGCTGCGCGACAACCCGGAAATCGTCGCCGCCGCCCGCGCCAATGGCCGCGTCCTGTTCGATGCGCGCGACGCCAACCGCGCCATTCCCATAGGCAACGGACGCAAGCGTCCGGGTCGGCGATTGCTGACGGTGGGCACGGACTGCTCCATCGGCAAGATGTACACCACGCTGGCGATCGAACGCAGCATGCGCCAGCGCGGACTCGCCGCGGATTTCCGTGCCACCGGCCAGACCGGCATGTTCGTCGCGGGCGATGGCATTGCCGTCGACGCGGTGATCGCCGATTTCATCGCGGGCGCGGCCGAGCAACTCTCGCCGGCGCGCGACGACGGCGGCTGGGATCTGATCGAGGGCCAGGGTTCGCTGTTCCATCCGCTGTACGCCGGCGTGTCGCTGGGTCTGCTGCACGGTTCGCAACCCGACGCGCTGGTGCTGTGCCACGAGCCCACGCGCCGCCACATGCGTGGACTCCCCGATTGCCCCATGCCGGACCTGCAGCGCTGCCTGGAAGCCAATCTCTCCGCCGCGCGCCTGACCAACTCCGCGGTGAAGGCGGTGGGCGTCGCGCTCAACACCTCGGGCATCGCCGCGCACGAAGCGCAGGCTGCCTGCCGGGAGATCGAAGACCGGCTCGGGCTGCCGTGCCAGGATCCCGTCACCATGGGCGTGGAGACCATCGTGGATCACCTGCTCGCAAGCTGCGCGAGCTAAGCGTTTCCACCCGCACTGATCAGAGAGTACGCATGGGCCGTTTCGCCAGATTCCTGTTCTGCGCATCCGCATGGGCGTTGCTGGGCAGCGTGGCCCATGCGTCCACGCCGGATGCGAACACGCGCGCCGAATACGATCGCGCGGTGGATGCCGTAGTCGCGCGCTATCACCTGCCGGGCATCGCGGTGGGCGTGATCGATAACGGCACCGTGACGTACACGCGCACCGTGGGCAAGCTGGCGAACGGCCAGCCCATGAATGCGGATACGCTGTTCGGCATCGCCTCCAACAGCAAGGCGATGACGGCCACCTTGCTGGCGCGGCTGGTGCAGCAGGGCAAGCTGCGCTGGGACGATCCGGTGACCAAGTATCTTCCGGCCTTCCGCATGCACGATCCCTGGGTCACGGCGAACATGCAGGTGGGCGATCTGCTGGTGCATCACAGCGGACTGCCCGAGGGCGCGGGCGACCTGATGCTGTGGCCCACACCCAACCAGTTCACGCCCGGCGACGTGGTCGCGGGCCTGCAGTATCTGAAACCGTCCTACAGCTTCCGCGCCGGCTACGCCTACGACAACACGCTGTACATCGTGGCCGGCGAGGTGGCCGCCGCCGCGGGTGGCGCACCGTATCCCGCGCTGTTGCGTCGCGAGGTGTTCCAGCCGCTGGGCATGAGCCGCTGCCAGATCGGCACGTGGAACCGCGCCGAGGTCGGCAACGTGGCCGACCCGTATGTGCTGCACGACGGCCGCTTCGAGGCCGTGCGCGCCGATGGCGCCATCGTCCACCCCGAAACCATGGATTCCGCCGGCGGTGTGCGCTGCAGCCTCAACGACATGCTGACCTGGGCGAACAACTGGCTGGCGCCGAGGCCGGCGCAACTGGCGTGGTTGTCGCCGGAACAGCGCCGCAAGGAATGGACGGCCTATACGCCCATGCCGATCTCCGCGCGCCGCCAGGACTGGGACGGCACGCTGTTCTACGGCTATGGCTACGGCTGGCGCATTGCCGACGTGGATGGCCAGATGACCGTGTCGCACACCGGCACGCTATCAGGCATGTACTCGGCGATGGTGCTGCTGCCATTCCGCAAGAGCGGCTTCGTGCTGCTGATCAATGCCGATGCCGAGGACGCACGCAGCGTGCTGATCGAAGTGCTCACCAAGCACTTCACCGCACCCGGCAAGGCGCGCAGCGTGGACAACTACGCCGATGAACTGCAACGCGCGAGCCAGCAGCAGCATGCCTCGCACGTTCCCGATACGTCGTCGCGCCAGCGTGCGACGCCGGCCGAACTGAGCGCGCAGCTGGGCGTATGGCGCGACCCGTGGTTCGGTGAGGTTCGCCTGTGCGCGCAGGGCGATGGCGTGCGCTTCGCCTCCGCGAAATCGCCGCGCCTGAGCGGACAGGTCATGCGCGTGGGCGACCGCTACCTGGTGCAGTGGGATCACGACGAGATCGAAGCCTGGCTGCGCTTGCCCGAGCGATCCGGCGACGCGCTGCGCATGGCGAAGGTCGATCCCGATGCCGATTTCAGTTCCGACTACGAAGACCTTGCCTTCCGCCGGGAACATGCCTGTAAATGACAGCATGGCCTCGGGGGAGGCACGGCCGGACCACCATGAATACGAACATCGATACCGCCGCGCTCGACGTCGGCTACGACGTGCCCGCCCTGCCCGGCATGGACGAGGCGGACATCCAGACGCCTTGCCTCGTGCTCGATCTCGATGCGCTGGAACGCAACATCCTCCGGATGGGCGAGTACGCGAAGGCGCACGGCATGCGCCATCGCAGCCACGGCAAGATGCACAAGTCCGTGGACGTGCAGAAACTGCAGGAACGCCTGGGCGGCGCGGTGGGCGTGTGTTGCCAGAAGGTGTCCGAGGCCGAGGTGTTCGCGCGCGGCGGCATCCAGGACATCCTGGTCTCCAACGAGGTGCGCGACCCCGCCAAGATCGACCGGCTCGCGCGGCTGCCGGCCTTCGGTTCGCGCATCACCGTCTGCGTGGACGACATGGCGAACGTCGCCGAACTCTCCGTGGCGGCACAGCGGCACGGCACCACGCTGGCCTGCCTGGTCGAGATCGACTGCGGACAGGGACGCTGCGGCGTTGGCACGGTGCGAGAGGCCGTCGACCTGGCGAAAGCCATCGATGCGGCATCGTCGCTCACTTTTGCCGGCCTGCAGGCCTACCAGGGCAGCATGCAGCACCTGGAGCACTACGCCGACCGCAAGGCGAAACTCGACGACGCCATCGTGTTCGTCAAGGCGGTGGTGGCCGCGCTGCGCGCGGAGGGGTTGGAACCGGAACTGGTCTCCGGCGGCGGCACGGGCTCGTATTACTTCGAATCCGCCTCGGGCGTGTACAACGAACTGCAATGCGGCAGCTACGCCTTCATGGACGCCGACTATGGCCGCATCAAGGACGCGCACGGCCAGCGCATCGACCGCAGCGAGTGGGAGAACGCGCTGTTCGTGCTCACCTCGGTGATGAGCCATGCCAAACCCGATCAGGCCGTGTGCGACGCGGGGCTGAAGGTGCTGTCGGTGGACAGCGGCCTGCCGGTGGTGCACGGCCGGGACGACGTGCGCTACGCCAGCATCTCCGACGAGCACGGCGTGATCGAAGACAAACACGGCGCGCTGCGCATCAACGAAAAGCTCAGGCTGATTCCCGGGCACTGCGACCCGACCTGCAACCTGCACGACTGGTACGTCGGTGTGCGCAACGGCAAGGTCGAAGTCGTGTGGCCGGTGTCGGCGCGCGGCAAGGCTTACTGAATCCCGCTCAATCGGCCAGCACGCCGGCATCGCGCAGGCGCCGGCGCAGCCCGTCCAGCCGGTCGCCGTAGCGCGCGCTGCGCGCCGTATCGCGGCGCAGGGGCTGGCGCACCTGGGCGGCGCTGGGCGCGCTCAATACCGCACGCGGCGTCTTGTGCGGCTCCAGGCAGGCGGCATCGAACGGCAGTTGGCAGAAGTCCAGCAGGCGGCGAATCATCGTCTCCGGTTCAGCCAGCAGTGCTTCGTATTCGAGATCGAACACGCGGCCGGGGTATTTCCCGGTCCAGAAGCGCGCCAGCCGCAGGAAGTCGATGCAGTAGTCGGCCATTTCGTCCAGGTCGCTGCCGAAGCCGTTCTTCTCGCTGAAGCATTGGCGATAGCACGCCAGGCAGGTTTCCACCGGGTCGCGCCGCACGATGACCACGCGCGCGGCGGGCAACATCGCCAGCGTGGAGCCGATGAGGTACCAGTTCAGCAGGTTCTTGTCGGTGAAGCGCGGCTTGGCCTGGCGCCAGCGCGCGGTGCGCGCGAGGTATTCCTGGCCCAGGCGGTGCCAATCCTGCGCCGACGCGTCCGCCGTCCACAGCGGATAGGCCGAACGGCGACGGCGGGTTTCCGCATCGATCACCTGCGCGAGGTCGTTGATCTCGTTGGCGCCCGCCACCTCCGGATGCGAGGCGAGGATCTGTTCCACCAGGGTGGAACCGGAGCGCGGAATGCTGGTGATCAGGATCACCTCCTTGCCGAGCTGCGGGTCCACGGGCGGCGGCGCGTCCTGCGTGGCGACGCGCAGGATGTCGTCCACGCGCTTGCGCTCGCCGGCCGCGTCCCATGGCGTGCGCTTGCGCCGCGAGGCATTGGCAGCGGCGAATGCATCGAAGGCGTGCAGATAGTCGCCCTGATCCTCCAGCGCCTTGGCATGCGTGAAGCCCAGCATTTCGCGATGGCGCGGCGGCAGGTCGGTGCGTGCCAGCGTGCGCGCCAGGAACGCCGCCTCCCGTGCGTCGAAACGCACGGTGTTGAGATTGGAAAGCCCGAACCAGCCTTCCGCGTTGATGGGATCGCGCCGCAGCACCTCGCGGAATCCCGCGATGGCCGCGTCGATCTCGCCCAGGCTGGCCTGCGCCTTGGACAGGGACAGCAGCGCCGACAGGTGCGTGGGGTCGAGCTCGCGCGCCTTGCGCAAGGCGGCTACGCCGTCCTCGGTGTGCGCCAGCCGTATCAGCGCTTCGCCAAAGTTGTACCAGGCCGCCGCCGACGTGGGCTGGATCTCGCAGGCGCGCCGCATGTGCGCCAGCGCCTGCTCGATCTCGCCGCGCTCGAACAGCGCAATGCCCAGGCAGACGTGCAGATCCGAATCGTCGGGCCACACCGCCAGCACGCGCCGGAAGCAGTCGATGGCGCGCGCGTTGTCGCCACGGCGCTGCGCCACCATGCCGAGCATCCGCAGCACGGTCGCGTCCTGCGGCGCCAGCGCGAGCGCGTCGAGCAAGGAACGCTCCGCGGCATCGAACGCACGGTGCGACCATGCCTCGCGCGCCTTCGCCAGCAGGCGCTCGGCTTCTGGCGGCAGCGGGGACGCGCCTTGCGTCGGTCGGGGTTCTGTCATGTCGTCACCGGTGACGGTCGTCCTGCCGACTATATACAAGGCGCGAGCCCGGAAAAAAAAGCGCCGGGCCAGGCCCGGCGCGCGGGGAGACGACAGCGCGTCGTCAGAAGTCGTACGCGACGGAGAACCGCACGTACCGGGGAGCCACCGTATCCTGCACGCGTCCGTAGTCCGGATTCGGACTGGACGTGGTGCCGTAGAAGTCGTTGTAGAACACCGGCGTCTGCTGGTCGAACAGGTTGATCACGGCCACGTTGAAGTCCAGCTTGTGATCGGCCCAGGTCGGCTTGTAGTCGACGTTGAGGTTGACCTGATGCGTCCACGGCAGGCGCCCCAGCGAGCCCGGCGGCACCGGCACGCCGCCACACCAGTAATAGGTGTGCGAACCATGCAGGGCGAGCTGGTCCGGTCCGTAGCCGCCGCGGCAAAGGCGTGGCGTGCCGGAAGCCATGTAGATGTTCGCGCCCACGGCCCAGTCCTTGGACACCTGGTACGCGCCGTAGAACTTGATCTGGTGCTTGCGATCGTTGGGCAGCACGCCGGAGGAATATTCCATGCGCTCCGGGAAATCCCACCCGGTGGTGAGCGATTCGTAGGAGCCGCCCTGCTGCGAATACGTGCTTACCGGGCCTTCGTCATTGCCCCAGGTGCGCGAGAACATGTAGTCGAACTTGGCGAACCACTTGCCGTCCCAGGCGTGCTCCAGCGACAGGTCCAGCGAGTAGTAGCGGCGCGTCGCACCCTTGGGGAAGGCCTGGTCCTTGGCGGTCAGCGTCACCGGCACCAGGGCGCCGCTGGGCGACTGCATCAGCAGCTTGGCCGTCTCGCCCGGGTTGATCAGCACCAGGCTCTGCGCCCATTGGCTGCAGGTGTCGGGCGTCATGTACGCATAGCCCTGCGCACGCCCGGCCGCGCATTCGATCTGGATGTCGTCGAAGTCGTCGATGATGCGGTTCATGCGCTGATAGCTGCCGGTGGCGCCGAACACCCAGCTGGTGCCCAGCATGTCGAACTGCTGCTGCATGCCCAGCACGTAGTTGTCGGAGAACTCGGCCTTGATGTTCTGCGCGGTGGAAACGCGCGGATCCTTCGCCTGCCCGTATTCGCTGTCGATGGACACGCCGGTCGACGGGTTCTGCGGCAGCGGCGTGAAGCCGATGGGCGCGCCGGTGTTCGGATCGATGCCCGTGTAGGTGCCGTACACGCCGGCGTTCGTGACGGGCGCGGCGATGGACAGCGCCACCTGCTCCGGCAGCGCCAGGTAGTAGCGGCCGGCGTTGCCGAATACCTTGAGGCTGGAATCGCCGTGCACGTCCCAGCTGAAGCCCAGGCGCGGCGCCCACTGCGGCTTGGTCAGGCGGATATAGGGCACGCCGGAAGCGTCGTAGTTGGTGAACTGGTCGCTGCGCAGGCCCAGGTTCAGCAGCAGGTTGGGCGTGACCTGCCAGTTGTCCATCACGTACTGCGCGCGTTGCGCCACGCGCACCGAGGCCACGCTGATGTCCGTGTGCTGCTGCACGTAGTAGCAGCGCATGGTGCCGGTGGCGTCGGGATGGCACTGCGTCGAGGGCGCGACGTAGGGCGGGACATTGGGATCCACGCCGAACACCGGCGAGCCCGGGTCGCTCTGGCCATAGATCCACTGATAGCCCGGGCCGGGATCGACCGAGCCGTCGTTGATGTCGCGCGAGTTGATGTTGTCGATGCCGACCTGAAGATCATGGTCGCCCAGCTTGTAGTCCAGGTTAAGGCGATAGTTCGTCACCGACTCCTTGTGGTCGGGGTCGGCAATGGACGAATTGATCTGCGAATTGGAAATGCCGCCGGGCGGCGCGAAGGCCGGATCCTGCTGGGAGTTGCTGGCGATGTGCGGCAGCATCGGGTCGTAACCCGGAAAGGCGGGCTGTCGCGTGTAGTAGGTGCCGTGCATCTTGCCGACCGTGGCGTTCAAGGTCAGCGCGTCGGTGATGTACGAGGTGTAGTTGGCCACCCACACCTTGAAGGTGGTGCGGCTAATCTGGTCGAGGCTGTTGAAGTTGCCTTGCTTGAGCGTGTCGTAGTCGAAGTCGTAGATCGTGCCGTCGGTCTTGTGCGCGTTCTGCAGATAGGTCGCGCTGAGCACGTTGCTGTCGTTGATGTTCCAGTTCAGCTTGGTATAGAACTTCGGATCCTGCACTTTCCACGTCTCGGTGGTGGCTGTGCTGCTGAACTCCGAAGTGGTGCGGTAGTTGGTGTTGTCCTGCTCGGCGCCCACGAAGAAGAACAGCTTGTCCTTGATCAGCGGGCCGCTGATGTAGGCGTCGTAGATGTTCTCGCTGCTGCTGTTGTGGTTGCGATAGACGGCGAGGTCGCCGGGCCGGTTGCCCTGGTTGGTCACCAGCGGGTTGGCGAAATAGAAATTGTCCGGATCCGAACGCAGGCTGCCGGGCTGCCACAGGGCGCGCACGCCAAAGTGCCAGTCGTTGTCGCCGCTCTTGCCGATCTGGTTGATCACGCCGCCGATGGAGCGGCCGTAGCGGGCGTCATAACCGGTAGTAAAGGTCTGCTGCTGCTCGATCGCGCCGTACGGCAGCGACACACCACCCTGGTTGTTGAGCAGCTCGGTGGTGTTCATGCCATCGAGGTAGTACGCGTTCTCCGCCGTGGACGCACCACCGAACACCAGGTTCGGCGTGCCCAGCGGGCCGGTGCCTATCTCGGGCGAGCCCAGGTTGACGCCCGGCGCCAGCAAGGCGATGTTCTCGGCGGTGCGCTGCAGCGGCAGCTGCTGCAGCTGCTTGGCGGTGATCGTCGTCACCTGGTTGGTGGTGGTCACGTCAATCGGCGGCAGCGAATTGCCGGTAACGCTGATCGTGCCCAGCGTCTTGGCGCCCGCTTCCGCGGTAGGCACGGCAAAGTCCACCACCACCGAACCTGCCGCCACCGGACTGACGCCGCTGCGCGAATCCACCACCTTGCCATTCTGCAGCAGCGACACGGTATAGGTGCCGACCGGCAAGGTGACCGAATACTTGCCGGAAGTACCCACGTCGGTGCTGCGATTGAAACCCGAGCCACCCGTGATCTGGATGGTTTCACCCGCAACGGCCGGAACGCTGCCGTAGATGGTGCCGTTCGTCGCCTGGGCCCAGGCCGCGCCGTTGAACCCCAGCGTGGCCGAGCTGATGGCCAGTGCCAGCGCCTTGCGCCGGAGGCCCTTCTTTCCATGCAACGAACGCAAGGACGTTACCTTCATGATCTGCTCTCCCCAGACGATGAAACCCAAGTAGCGCTGCCTCGATGAAGTCATGGCGTGTTGCTTCGTCGTGCCGGCAGACACCCAACCCTTACGGCAACAACCGCCGCGGCTCCCCAGCCACGGACCGGTAGGTCACCCGAGCATACTCATCGCCTCACGCAAACCACCAATGAAAAGACCTGCATCCGGCATAGCTGGAAGTTATGGTTTCCGCCGTCGCGATTGCGCCGGATAGCATCGGCGGGTGCGGCGGCGCAGGCATCCGCGGGAGTCGTGACGTGCGTGGATGGCCGGCTCTACTTGTCCGCGGCCGCCGTGTACGATGCCTCGCGTCCGAGCGGCCTCGCGCTGGCAGCCGCGGATATGGACGGCCAACTGAAACTCCCGGGGAGAGCGCATGAAACGACTGACGCGATGGCTGGCCATCGTCATCCTGGCCGCTTGCGCGCCGTGGACGGCCCAGGCGGATGAGCACGCGGCGGACGGAATCGTCGCGTTGACGGTGCGCCTGCCTGATCCCAGCCAGAAGCTGCTGTACGTGCACGAGACCATGCCGGTCACGCCGGGCCCGCTCACGCTCTACTACCCGAAGTGGATTCCCGGCGATCACTCGCCGGACGGGCCCATCGAACTGCTCATGGGCCTGCAGTTCAGCGCGGGCGGCCAGCGCATGGCCTGGCAACGCGATGAGCTGGACCGTTTCACCTTTCATCTGGACGTGCCGGCAGGCGTGCGGCAACTGGACATCGACTTCCAGTTTCCCGGCGCGGAACGCGTCACGCCCCATCTGATGGGCGTCTCGTGGGACCAGGTGGCGCTGTATCGCGCGGGCTCCCCCACGAACACGCAGATCTACCAGCCGACGCTGATCATTCCCGCCGACTGGCACCATGCCAGCGCACTGGAAACGGCGACGCAGGAAGGTGGACGCATCGCGTTCAAGCCGGTGCCATTCAATACCCTGGTCGATTCGCCGGTGATCGCGGGCCAATATTTCCGGCAGATCGACCTGACTCCGGCGGGTTCAACGGTGCGCCGCTATCTGGACATGGTGGGCGACAACGCCGCCGCGCTCGATCTGTCGGACGCGCAGATTGCTAGCTATCGCCGCCTGATCGAACAGGCGCAGCGCTTGTTCCACTCCCACCATTACGACAGCTACCACCTGCTGCTGACCTTGAGCGACTACGTGCCGGTGGGTGGACTGGAACATCATCAATCCAGCGACGACCGCGCACGCAGCGGCTCGAAGATGTTCGCCGACGCCGACCACTTCATGCTGGATGCGTCGCTGCTTCCGCACGAATACACCCACTCGTGGAACGGAAAATTCATGCGCCCGGCGGGCCTCTGGCAACCGGACTTCGAGCAGCCCGAGCGCCCCGGCATGTTGTGGATCTACGAAGGTCTCACCGTCTACCTGGGCGACATGCTCACCGCCCGCAGCGGCCTGTGGTCGGCCGACACGTGGCGCCAGGTGCTCGCCTATCGCGCAGCCGACATGGCGTATCGCCCCGGCCGCGCATGGCGCCCGCTGACCGATACCGCCGTCGCGGTGGATTACTCCGCGCCCACCGCCTGGGGCAACTGGCGACGCCAGAACGACTTCTACCGCGAAGGCGAATTGCTGTGGCTCGCCATCGACATGCGCATTCGCGAACTCAGCCACGGCAAACGCTCCGTCGATGATTTCGCCCGGCTGTTCTTCAGTGTCGACGACGGCAGCTACGTCACGCACACCTATGGCTTCGACGACGTGGTCGACACGCTGGGCAAGGTGCAGCCTGATGACTGGGCCAGCTTCCTGCATGGTTGGATCGACGGCGTCGATGATCAGGTGCCACTGCTTTCCGGCATCGAGGCCAGCGGCTGGCAGCTGGCGTATACCGACCAGCCATCCCGATATCAGCACGCGATCGAGAACGTGGGGCAGGGCGAGCTGGAAGTGAAGGGCATCAACGCCATGTTCTCGCTGGGCCTGTTCCTCAAGGACGATGGCGACGTCATCGACGTGCTGTGGAACGGGCCAGCCTTCAAGGCCGGCATGGCGCCCGGCATGAAACTGGTCTCGATCAACGACCGCGCATTCAGCGCATCCGTCCTGCACGACGAAATGGCCCGTGCGCAGCAAAGCAGGCAGCTGCTGCAGCTTCGCGTGAAGAACGACGGCGTCAGCGAACTGCACGTGGTGCACTACGTCGATGGGCCGAAGTATCCCAACCTGGTGCGCGCACCGGGCAAACCCGACGTGCTGCGGGAGATCCTTGCGCCGAGGCCCGGCGGCGACGGTCCGTGAGGCGACGACGCGGCTCCCGGCCGCCGCGCGGCCGGGTTGTCCATCACGGGGACGGGCAGCCATCGGTTGATGCGGCGCAACGTGTCGCCATGGGTGCGAGACGCTACTTTCACGGCAAGTACCTGCCTTGGGGATTGCAGGATGTTGCCGCACCGCGTCGCACTGCTGTTCAACGCCAACAAGGTCTATGACCGGCAGGTCATCGCCGGCATCGGGCAATACCTCACCTTTACCCGCGTGAAGTGGGATCTGTTCCTGGAAGAGGATTTCCGCAGCCGCACCGTGGGCATACGGCAATGGCGCGGCGACGGCATCATCGCGGACTTCGACGACCCGGTCGTGGCCGAGGCCGTGTCGTCGCTTTCCATTCCGGTGGTGGCGGTCGGCGGCTCCTACCGTGACGAGTCGCAGTATCCGACCGGCCTTCCCTACGTGGCCACCGACAACCGTAAACTGGTGGAGCTGGCCTACGGACACCTGATCGAGAACGGGCTGGAGCACTTCGCGTTCTTCGGCAAGCCACCGGAGCCGGACAACCGCTGGGCGCACGAACGCGAGATGTGGTTTCGCCACCTCACCGCCACGGACGGACTGGAAGGCATCGTCTACCACGGCTCGCCGACCAGCGCCGGCGGCTGGGGCCGCGCGCAGGAAGAGGTGGCGTCATGGATACGCTCGCTGCCCAAGCCGGTCGGCATCATCGCCGCCACCGATGCGCGCGCGCGGCAGCTGCTGCAGGCATGCATCGTGGGCGACATACCGGTGCCCGAGCAGGTGGCGATCGTCGGCATCGACAACGACCCCATCGTGCAGGTGCTCAGCGGCATACGGTTGACGTCGGTGATGCAGGGCACCGAGGAGATGGGCCGCGCCGCCGCGCAGCTTCTGCACCAGATGCTGCATGGCGGTGACTGTTCGGGCACCCGCATGCTGCTGCCGCCCGCCGGCATCAACGTGCAGGCAAGCAGCCTGTACCAGTCCATCCGCAGCCCGCACGTGATGCGGGCCAGGCACTACATCCGCCAGTACGCGTGCATGGGCATCAAGACGGAACAGGTCGCCGGCTACGTCGGTGTATCACGCACCTTGCTGGAAGAGCATTTCAAGCGGGAGCTGAAGAAATCGGTGCACCAGGTGATCCTGGAACACAAGCTGGAGAAGGCGCGCCACATGCTGGCCGACCCCTCCGTGTCGCTCACGGACGTTGCCGTCCGCAGCGGGTTCACGTCGCTGCAATACATGTACGTCGTGTTCCGCCGCGAGTTCAACTGCACGCCCAAGCAGTTTCTTGAGCGACTGAAGGCCTGAGCGTTGCCGGCAAGACTGCCGGCAACCTCTTGAGCAACGCTTTCGATCATCGCCCACGAAGGCGAAGCGCCGGGCCGGGGAAGACAGCGCGACCCGCGCGCCGCCGCCCCTGCTCGCCCGCCGTCAGAACGTGGCGCGAAACACCAGTTCGTAGCGGCGATCGTTCTGGAAGATGGCGCGTGTGTACAGCTTCGGATCCACCACGCCATTGACGTAGGTCGAGGGCCCCATCAGCACGCGCGTGGTCGAGTTGGTGAGATTATTCATTTGCAGGCCCACCTGCATGGCCTTGTTGATGTGATAGAACACCGAGGCATCGAGCTGGCCGTAGGCGTCGTTCCACATCGGCAGATAGGTATCGCCCGAATCCTCCGTGGTGATCAGGTAACGGCTGCGCCACGACCACGCCAGGCGAGCCGACCACTTGCCGTACTCGTACATGCCGATCAGGTTGTAGCTGTTCTGCGACAGGCCGGCCATGGGCAAGGCCGGGTTGGTGACGATGAAGTCCGCGCCGCAGGAGCCGTTGGCGTGATCGGGATCGCAGGAGGTGGTGCCGGTGATCTTGCTGCTGCGCAGGAAGGTGTAGTTGGCCTGCACACCAAGCCCTTTCCATGCCCCCGGCAGGAAATCGAAGAACTGCGAGTAGCCCGCCTCGACACCCTTCACGTTGCCGGTGCCGGCGTTCTGCGGTCCGGTCACCGCGAACTCCTGGCCGCTGATGTTCTCGGCGGTGACTTCGTTGGTGATGTAGTTCTTGATCTTCTTGTAGAACACGGTGGTGTACAGCATGCCGGTCGGCGAGAAATACCATTCCAGCGCCGAGTCGAACTGGTTGGCTTCCATCGGCTTCAAGTCCGGATTGCCGCCGGTGCTGGCGGTCCAGCCGGTGATGGTCGGCTGCTGGCCGGCCGGGCCGCCCCACGATGCGCCGAGCTTCATGTACGAGTTGAGCTGATTGATGTCCGAGCATGGATGCCATCCGCCGTCAGCGACGCATTCAATCGCTCCGCAGCCGCATTGCAGGCCCGCAGGACGCCTACGAAAGATGCCGCGCGTACCCATGCCCTAACCGCACCACGGCCGACAAGGGAGAGGGTCTCAACGGCCTATACTGCCGACAGCACATCGAGTTCTACCGGCGACATGGCAGCTATCTGAAACAGAGCTACGCAGCGGCCGAGCTAAGACCGTTCCGTCTCCAGGCATTGCAATGGTTAGAGGGCAATCAAAACGATCCCGCAGTACGCCAAGCAGCCACAGCTGTCGACCGCCTCTACCGATCCTCAGGAGCGCCTGTCGAGGCATTTAGGCTGGCTGGCAAGAAGCCGAAGGAGCGCGCCAGGGCGGTATGGGCTCGTCTTCGACACAAGGGCATCGCCCCGACGACAGTTCTAGCGACTTGGTTAGCGGTGGACCTATGCATCAGGAACGACTTGCAACCAGATCGGCACGATGAGTACAGGCTCGTCCAAGCAGGGAAGCTGATTCATCGGCTGGCCGGTGGCAGTCATCGTCGCTGGGAGCTTGAGCGCGCCGACGGAAGTACTGAGGTAAGGGAACTGCACAAGCATCCCGTGAGCAGGGGTCGCGTGCTGCGACTGCTAGGTGAAGACTTGGCGCAGTGCTGCGTTGACGTTCGGATACCGGAACCAGGCCAAACGGCGTAACCTCCTGCCATCCCACCAGAGGCTTGCCGATGTTTACCCAAACTCGACGGTTCCTCCTCCAAGCTGATCGTTACCAGCTTACGGCGCTAACCATCGTCGCATCGACCGGAGTGGCTGGCCTCGTTGCGGTCTTCTACACGGCGGCCAAAGCCCTAAGCGCGCAGCCATAGCGCCACGCCGGGTGATCTGACGCCCCCCCAAAGAGGGCCAGCCGATGGCACGGGTGCGTCCCGATAGCGTCGGCAGCCCACGACAGAGTGCACTAGCCCTTGCACACTTGGCCCCGAATCTGGGGCCTTTTCTTTCCAAACGGGCGTCGCGATAAGGAAAGCGAAAGGTTCCCGGCGAACCATTCCCGTCAACGACAGAGAGAGAGCGCGGGTGCTTCGTGAGCCTCACTAGAGACGAGCTGTCAGAGACATTCAATCAGCTAGAAGCCGAGCTGACGAGACTGGAGGCAGAGGGGCAGCCAGAAGAGGCCCTATGGGAGGCCTTCGAGCGGCTAGTCCATCGACCCTCCATAGCGATCGATCAACGAGACCGCATCTGGTGGTGGGAACAGGTCTACTCCACGATGGAGAGGCACGGCCTGACCGAACTGAGCAGAGGGAGAATCTCGCGGGAGTTCCCCTGACCGTGCCGGGTGATGTCTGCTCCCAACCCAAATCAGAGCGTGCGCACTTCTTTGTGTAAACGGGAATTTCTTTAAAGCTGAGGGACGCGGCCCTCGAACTGGATGGTAAAGCGATTGAGGGCAGCCTTCCAGTCACGAACCGGAAGCGACCAGCGCTTGCTGATGTTGCGTAGGCCAAGGTACAGAAGCTTGATCAACGACTCGTCGGTTGGAAAGGAACCGCGATACTTGGTGAGCTTCCGCAGACTCATGTTCACCGACTCAATGGCATTGGTCGTGTAGATGACCTTTCGGATCTCTGGTGGGTAATCGAAAAAGGGGATTACGTTCACCCAGTTGCGCCGCCAGGATTGACCGATAGGCGGGTACTCCTTATCCCAGCGCGCTTCGAACTCCGCCAAGTTTTGCTCAGCCTCGTCAGCTGTCGCGCTGCTGTATATGCGCTTGAGGTCCGCAGCCACTTCTGGACGCCGCTTCCACGAAACGTAGTTAAGGCTGTTCCGGACCATGTGGACGATGCAGAGCTGCACTGTCGTTCGAGGAAACACCGCCTCAATCGCTTCTGGGAAACCCTTCAGTCCGTCGACGCAGGCAACAAAGATGTCCTGCACGCCACGGTTCCGCAGCTCCGTTATTACCTGTAGCCAGAACTTCGCTCCTTCGGTCTGCGCCAGCCAGAGGCCGAGGACCTCCTTCTCGCCGCTCATGGTGATGCCTATCGCCATGTAGACCGCCTTTACTCGCACAGTGCCTTCACGCACCTTTACGTGTATGCAATCGAGGTAGACGACCGGGTATACGGCGTCTAGCGGCCTGCTCTGCCAAGCCTTCACCTCCTCTACGACGGCGTCGGTAACCGAGGAGATCAGGCTCGTCGAGACCTCCGTGTCGTACATCTCCTCAAGGTGCGCCTGAATGTCTCTAACCGACATGCCACGAGCGTAGAGGGACATGATCTTGTCATCGAAGCCACTCCAGCGTCGCTGGTGCTTCGGGATCAACTTTGGTTCAAAGGTTCCGTTGCGGTCCCGTGGGATATCAATCGGGAGATCGCCGAATCCCGCCTTGAGCGTCTTCCGGCTTCGGCCATTACGGGTGTTGCCCGTTGCATTGGCTACTGGCTCATGCCGCTCATGGCCCAAGTGCTCGGTCATTTCCGCATCTAAGGCCTTCTCAACCATTAGCTTGGTCAATTGCTTTAACAGGCCATTCTCACCGACCAGGTCTTCGGGCGTCTTGTAGTTAGCCAGCAAGCTGGTGAGCAACTCGCTGGATACGTCTTGTTTGCGTGAACTCATGGTGTCTCCGGATGGCAGTTTCTTGCCAGTTGTCCGCTTACACAAAAACTAGGACACGCCTCAGTCTTGCCTGCGCTCCGTGTCCCGACATGAGCCGCCGCCGCGCCTCCACGCCATGCGGCGGCCGCTACACGGGAAGCGTCAGCGTTGCAAGGACGTTCGACAAGATTGTCAGATTGGTCCGCTTGCCGTAGCGGCCCGTGGTGATGTTGTCGTTCTCATGACCGAGGATTTCTGCAATCTGGTAGTCCGGGGTTCCCAATTCCTTGAGCCTCGTCGCTACGGTCCCGCGAAAACTCTGAACCTGCTTCTTGGGGTCATTTACGCCAGCGTTCCGAAGCCAGCGGTTTAGCTGTTTGGACAAAAGGTCGGTATTGCTGCGCGTCTCGTCTTCTGTGTAACGCATGCGCTCCGGAAATAGGAAGTCCTCCTTCACGGACTCGACGAACTCGATGAGGCCGAGTTCAATCAGCCGCGGATGGATGGGAACCTGGCGAACCCCTCCGTCGGTCTTGATGTTCTTCCTGTCCTTCTGCTCGGTTTCTCTGTTGAAGTCGAAAACCCACACGCCCTGAACTTGCCGCACGTCAATCGTGCGCAACTGGGCCGCTTCGCCCAAGCGACAGCCGGTGTAGGCCAGGATGCGAGGTATCCAATGGCCGTACGGCTCCCGTGCCTTGAGGGCAACGTGGTCAAACAGCGCCTTGATGTCCGCATCATCCAAGGCTTTACGTGCATCTTGAGCACGGCCCTCCTCAACGTTGCGAAGAATGCTTGCTGGACTCTGTGCAATGTGATCGTGTTCAACGGCCCAAGCGAACAAAGTCCGCACGTGCTGGTAGTACTTGTTCACACTCCTGGGCTCCAGCCGCGCCACGGAGTCGTCGTCAGCAGTTCGGGCCAAGACCTCAGCGGGAGTCAGACCTGGATAGAGCTTGGACATGTTTGCCGGAAGCTTGGCGACGTCGAGCCCAAGCCTTCGCACATCTTCTTTGGTCACGTCACCGATGGGCTTGTTGCCCAGTAGCTCTGCTACAACTGAGAAGATCTTCAGGCCTTGCTCGGCCGTTCGAGCGGTCCACTTGCCGCGACTAACGCGCTCTTCGTGGTACATCGCGGAGATCTCGGACACCGTAGCGGTCACCTGCGGGGGCTCTGAGGGCGCGAGTGCGCTAACTGAGGCCAGGTCCATCGGCCGCGACAGCGGCTCTCCAGATATCGCCTTGATCTCCGCAGCCGCTGTACTCAACTGCACTTCTATCAAGCGTCGCGCGAGTTTTCGATGGAAGCGTTCGTCTGCCTGGGGCGCCATAGCCCGCGCATGGGGTAACGCGGACGACACATCGGCCACCGACAGCGCGTAGGACAGCTCGTGGCATCGCTCGTTGAGCTGGGAGGAGTAAATCTCCAGCCCACCGGGTGTCCAGTTCAGAGCGAGACGCTCTTCGATCTCTTCAAAGGAAACTGCGAGGTAGTCCCTCGTTAGCCGTTCCAACTCTTGCTGTGTCATCCGTACACCACGCCTGCGCACGTGATCCAACAGGATGCCAACGTGCGATTCCCACAACGACAGACGACGGGCAGCCTCTCGGGCGTCCGTGGTCCGCAAACTCTTGGTGATCTCTACTCGCCCAAGGAGGCCTTGGAGGCGGCCCGGCACGATTATGCGAGAGGTAAAGACCTTCCCTCGGATTTGTAGCATGTCCTGTAGCACTCGCTGTAGCACTGCGGCCAAAGGGTGCGGAAATGCTGGGAAGGCTTGGTGCCCCAAGGACTTGGGAACACATGGTGGCTATGGGTGCTCTCGAATAGGTGCCTACAAACCCCGAAATCAAGCCATTTGTTGACCGACCGTTAGTTAGGATGCCCCCAAAGTTGCCCCCAGAGGTAAAACCCTGGCCTCCTCTGCACCGGCCTCGGCGGCGCGCAGAACGCGACCAGCCACTGACCACAACTCCGTTTCTTTAGGCTGAAACGCGTTGAGCTGGCCAACTCATATTAGGCCAGCTGACCACCCGAGGTTCAGAGGTACCCAGCCGTGGTACAGGATGAATAAATCGTGTTCACGCCGAAGCAATGGATCTATATCCGAGTAATCTGCCCGCAGGCTTGCTGCCATGGTCGAATTTGCACCCATCGGCCGTCGCACAGAGGACTTTAGTAATCATACACTTACGGGAAGCGCGCTGAGCATGACATCCAAATTTGCCGATGGCACCAGCGCATCACAGCAGCACAGCGGCTGGACTCGACAGCTTGAAGAGGCTTCCGACTCGATTGGAGACGAGCGCGCGCCCCAGGCGTCTAGCCGCTATCTTGCCGCTGTCGACCGGCTATACGGCGAGCTCCACCTCTGGTGTCTCGGGGACAGTCAGGGAATGCAATGCGCCAACATCGCCGCGCTTGCATTGGACTCGTCCCAGCAGCAAAGCGCTAAAACGCAGCTGGTCGCCCTGTATCGATCAATCCGCGAGAAAGATTCACCTGACGGGGAAGAGTGCGATAACGTCGCAGAGGCATGGATTCATGCCGTTAAGGCGCGTAAAGCCATTCTTGACGGCGATGCGAGTACCGTCAAAACCCATGTCGATGAGGCTTTCGATCTACTCTCAGCTAGTCTGGCCAGCGGACGAAAGCGGGAGCGCAAGTTCAATAGGGACAAGGCGCGACGAGAATGCGTGAAGGATTTCGCTGAGCTCGTATTAAAGCGGCGGCCCCCTCGCGGCTGGGCCGACCCCAGCCAGGTCGCTAAAGCTTTAGGCCAAGAGCTAGTTCGCATCATCGAGAGCCAGAGCCCGGATAGGGCGCTTTGGAAGAAAGAACCCGCTGTCTTGATCCTTGAATGGTTAGACAAGAAGAAAGGGCCTGTTTTTGAGGCCTATCGAGGTCGAGGGTCATAGACAAGGGCTTGAGCGCACACGGTGCCATCCCAAGAGGCTCGGTCAAAGCTTCCAGCTCTTTCCAGCGGACATCCATTGACCGTTTCCCAAGCCCCGTGGATACGAACGCACGGGCCTGCACGAAACTTCGGTCGAACTCCGCGGCATGCTCGGACGCAGCGGCACAACACTGGCCTTCGTGTCGACGAGCCGCCCGCGTTTCATCGGAGGCCTTTCCTTCGTTTTCGTGTTCGAGATAGGTATCGGAGGCACGTAGTCGGCAACCCTCGCTGACGGAAGCGCACGAGGGCGGCCCCGCTTCGTCTCTGGTATGTCGGGCAACTCACTTCGACCGAATGTGCGCCCCTTGGACAGGACCATACGGACGTAGTAGTCGACTTTCGTCAGATAGGGAGCCACCAATGTCCGAAGTGCCCAGAGCTTGGCCACATCCGTGTAGTGGATCTTACCGACACCGCGGTATTGGTGCGCCTCGAAATTGCTGATGTGATGGCGTCCAAGGCCACGTGTGATCACGTCATTCCAATGCCGCCCGATATGCGTGGCAATGGGCAGGTCTTGCTGATGTTGGTTCGCGTCGAAGAACAACAGAAGGTGAGTGTGCCATCCCGTGCCCTGCGTGAATTCCAACTTCCACGCGTAGCCTACGGGCCTAAATGGGCACTTGCGTTTTAGGTAACGGATCATTTGGTCGCGATGATTCACCGCCTCCTCTTTCGTCACCGAAAGGGCGCGCCAGGGCTCAAGTGAGTGGCGGCAATAGGAAATATCCATGCGAATCACGAGGAGCTGGCTGTGCAAGAGGAAGAGCCTGTCGATAAGCTCCAAGAGGCCTGTGGTGTTGCTGCGCACGAGCTTGTGGTGCTTATCTCGACGAACACGGAACGCCGTCGAACGTGCCTCGTCGCGCATGGCTTTGACACACGCATTTAGCCGGTCGACATCGTCTTGACACACCGGCTGAAAGTGAGGCGTAAATGATCGTGCCTCCATGTGCTTCTCAAACAGCGACACCAGAGGATGAAACTGGTGGTGCGGAAAGGCTTGCCGGATCGACCACAGGCCGGGACGAACGATGGCCAGAAACTCCTGTGCCAGTCGTGCAACGCCATGACGGGGCAAAGCCTCACGCCGTCGCTTCGGAGGCCAGTGAAACAGTTGGCCCTGCGTGCTCGTAAGTTTGCGCATCGTGTTCTCGATCCTCATGACTTCACGTGCAAGATCTTCGTCCGGCAAGCGGATGTGATGCGCCCACGCATCTCCTTCCACATGGAATCTGGTCTGCGTCGTGTACGAAACAGGCGGCAGCCGGCGCACCGATCAAGGAGCTGTGCCGCAAGCACGGTTTCAGTGATGCCTCCTTCTACCTGTGGCGCAAACGATTTGGCGGGATGGATGTGCCCGATGCCAAGCGACTGAAG
>Ga0268248_100079_pt1 | contig 84414 bp, 69 predicted proteins | sample AgamicAtAme_FD_200856 | JGI IMG/M metagenome (GOLD analysis project Ga0268248, IMG submission 200856) | Agave microbial communities from Guanajuato, Mexico - At.Am.e (v2) (version 2) | ecosystem: Host-associated > Plants > Phyllosphere > Phylloplane/Leaf | place: Guanajuato, Mexico | collected... | reverse complement strand
GATTATTAAAGAGGGAGAGGTCTGGTGCTCATCGCTACCGGGAAATCGCGGTCTGCTGGCGCGCATTCCCAGAATGTCGGCTGCCAGCCTGCTTCTCGCGCCGGCAGAGGACGCAGCAAACGAACAGCCATTTATGGTCTATCAGACGCGATTTGCCGCAAGCCGCGTGCTGGTCACCATCAGCGATCAGCATATTCGCGAGGCGCTGAATGCGCCGATAGAGGGCGTGATTTACCGATTGCGCGTCGGGAATAATGTGATCGGCCTGTCAGGGGATATCGCAGCGCTTAACGCCAACGCGCCCCCTTCGGGGCAACTCAATTCGAAAACGTATCCCTTCAGTATTATTTACAATCAACCCTCGCTGTTCAGCCTGCTCCGGATCGTCTCTCTGGGGCCGGGCATCCTGATTTTCATCCTGTTTATCTCCTGCGCGACGGCCTACGCACTGGTTAAATACCTGAATAAAAATGCCACGCCAGCAGAGACACTGCGCCGGGCCATTACTAACGGTGAGATCGTGCCTTTTTACCAGCCAGTGGTGAATGGCAGAGAGGGAACCCTGCGCGGCGTCGAGGTGCTGGCGCGCTGGAAACACCCGCGATCCGGCTATATCCCGCCCGCATCATTTATCCCTTTAGCCGAAAAATCAGATCTGATCATACCGCTAACGCAAAGCCTGATGAGGCAGGTCGTGGCCCATATGAACGCCATTGCCCACCGGTTGCCGGAAGGTTTTCACATCGGTATTAACTTCAGCGCGTCCCATATCACTTCAGCCGATTTTGTCGTGGAATGTCTGAAATTCAAAAAGAGTTTCAGCCACCCTGCGCTCAATCTGGTGATTGAAGTCACCGAGCGTGAGCCCTTAGACGTGGATGAAGATCTTGTGCAACGGCTGAATGCCCTGCATGAAAATGGGTTTGTTATCGCCCTGGACGATTTCGGTACTGGCTATTCAGGGCTTTCTTACCTGCACGATCTGCATATTGATTACATTAAAATCGACCAGAGTTTCGTTGCCAGAGTGAATGCCGAACAGGACTCAACGCGGATTTTAGATTGTGTGTTGGATCTGGCGCGCAAACTCTCTTTAAGCATTGTCGCCGAAGGCGTCGAAACGAAAGAACAACTCGATTACCTGAATCAAAACAACATCACTTTCCTGCAAGGTTACTACTTCTATAAGCCGGTCAACTTCCAGGAGCTGATCAAAATTCTGCTGTCAAAACCCAGAGTGAAGGTGGCAGTAGATGATGCAACACGGCAAAAAGAGGATGTTCACTCGTGAGTTGAAATAAAAACCCCGTTGACCGGTACAGGTTATTTCTCGCCTGCGGAACGCTTACCTTTTCAGTATTCGCCGACGATCAACAGAAGGCGGTAAACCAAACAGCCGGGCATATTCGCGACTGAACTGCGTATGGCTTTGATAACCCACCGTTAACGCAATTGTCGTGAGGCTCGCGTTTGTGGTGCTCATTTTTTCACGCGCCCGCATCAGCCTTATCCGTTTTTGATACTGAACCGGGCTGAGGGCGGTAACCGCCAGGAAATGACGATGAAAGGCTGAAACGCTGAGTGCTGCCATTTCGGCCAGCGTTTCCACGCGCACAGCCTGCATATAGTTCTGTTTTATCCAGTTAATCACCGCATAAATACGCGACAGATGCGACTCTGGTCGCACAATATCACGCAGCATCCAGCCAAGCGGCCCCTGTAACACGCGGAACAGGATTTCCCTTTCATAGGCGGGCGCCAGTGCCGGGATCGCGTCCGGGGTACGCATCAGACGTAGCATTCGCACCCAGGCATCCAGCAATTCCGGGGTCACTGGCGCAACGGAAAATCCCGAATGAAAGACCCCATCGGAGCCAGAATCAGGCAAGCAACGCTGTAAATCAGCAAGGATTCCGGGATCCGGCGTCAGGCTGACAGCCAGATAAGGCGCGCCGGTCTGCGCATCCGGAAAAACACGGCCAATGGCGGGCAAATCCACCGACATCACAAAATAGGTTGCGGGATCGTAGCGGTAGGTTCTGTCCCCTACTGACATGCTTTTCGAGCCCGTCAGAATCAGGTTGATCATGGGTTCATACACGCCAGACAACCGGTGCTCAGGGATCTCTCCCTGCACCATCGCAAGGCGTGGAATGCCGGTTTCAGTGCGTTGATTTTCCGCCAGCGAGGCCAGTTCACGCAATTCGTGTAATTGATTTTCCATTGCTGATAAATAGCATGCCGTCAGATGAGCAACAAGACAAAAGCAGTATTAGGCAACTTTTAAAGAGGATCGCATCAGCATGAATCCCCTGTTCGGCGTACGCTTTGTCTGGTCATCGGACTGCGGAGCGTTTTATGGCGCATATTGTGTGCCGGTGAGCGCGTCGTTACAGCGTTATTTTAGCCAGCTATCACGGCGAGCAAGCCACCGGCACAGCCGTCAATCACCTTCAGATTCTGGGCAGTTATATCCTCTGACAACAGGAGCACAGCATGCTGGATCATCTGTTTATTACCGTCAGCGACATCGCGCGCTCGGTAGATTTTTATGAAAGGGTACTCCCTGTTCTGGACATTAACCGTCGCCATGATTATGACGGTAGGGAGGGGCCGCAGGGCCATCCTGATTTGAAAGGTTTTGGTGCGAATGGCCGTATCTTTTTCTGGTTACGCCAGGGTGAGCCATCCCCCAGCGCTGTCCATGTCGGTTTTGTTGCCCACTCAGAGGCACAGGTTAACCAGGCCTGGGTTGCCGCGCTGGCTGCCGGGGCGACGGAGATCCACCCGCCTGGCGCACAACATCACTATGACCCGCGCTATTACGCCGCGCAGGTTCGCGATCCTGATGGCTACAGCCTCGAATTTGTCTACAAAAGTTGGCAACACGCATAATGGGTGGCGCGGCAGGCGACTGCTTCCCCTTTTACACGCGCAGGAGAGAACCATGTCCGTCATTGATCACATTGAAATAGCCGTCAACGATGCCAGTATATCCCGGCATTTCTACGAACAAGCACTCGCACCGCTGAAATTCCGGCTCATCATCGCCGTCGAACAGAGCCAAACGCGTACGGGAGGTTTACGTTACGGGCTCGGCCCAGGGCACTATCCGCGTCTGTGGCTACACGATAACGACAAACCAGGTGCAGCAGTACATATCGCCTTCGCCGCTCAAGACCGCTCTACGGTGGATAAATTCTGGGAGGCCGCATTGCAGGCAGGTGGGAAAAACAACGGCTCTCCCGGAATACGTTGCCATTACCATGAGTCGTACTACGCAGCCTATGTTTTTGATCCTGATGGCAATAATATCGAAGTTGTCTGTCAGACAACGCCCTGAATGCGGGAGGTTATCCCCCGCCAGTCCGAAATCGGCGCCCTTCGCGCAGGTATCTCCATCCAATGCGCGTTCCGACGTTCGGAAAGCGCATTGACTTTCCCCTTTGGTTAAAAGACGTCACGATATTGATCGTTGCCTTGCAAGAATGAACGCGAGAGGCAGATCGGTTAATGTCGAAAGACGCCTTTTTCGCATGATAATTCCGAAATAATAGCGCCACTGCCTTTGTGACTGCGCGCCTCTCGCCTTCGCCACGGCCCGCGTGTAATAGATTACGCGGCGTGTGCATTCGCCATAAAAGCTTTCAGCACGCACATATTATATATCGGGTAATCGTGCAACTACTCTTGTTGTACCCACGCGCTTTGCGGGGGAACACTTCCTCCGTGCTGCCATGGATATTCGCGGTTAATACTTTATCTCACAACTGTGGTAGCCCTTACGAAATAAGACCATCGGCATGAGGTAAATGTGAATAATACAATACACGATGTTTTATTACAGGATTATCCTTTGCTATTTTCCGGCTTGCCAGCAATAAGCTCTGAAAACGAAAGGGAGTTAGTGCAGTTCTGCGAACAGCATAAGGAACATGTTTTATCTGCGATGCCATGGGCGGCTTCAGAGATTGCAGGTACTTGCGGATTTAAATCCCTTTTTCAGCTCATTTCTCATCATGGCGGGCGAAAAATATATATCCCCAAGGATGCGTCAAAATTCTACAAATTATACGAGATTGAGATTCCCAAAAAACAGTATTCCCGGTTATGCAAATATGCTGATTCTGCCGGGAATATCGAAATGCCATCGGCATGGGGCGTATTTGTGGCCATTCGTCGCGCGGCCATGCAGATAGCGATGCAGGACCAGGTTTCACCGAAATCTTTAGTCAAAACGTTTGGTGTCACCATGAGGAGTATAAGGCTCATAAAATCACGAAATACCTATATGTAAGCAGGCAGTTGTCATCACGTTATTTTCACTCAATAAACAAGGTGGATATTATGTCTCAGCAATACACTGTCAATGTTACCAATAATTCAACGATTTTTGGCTCTTTCTGTATCTATCAGTCATTACCGGACATCAGTAATCCGAATATTATGTCATTGGCCTGGCTGACAAAATCGGCATTTCCCGGCACGTTGCTCTCTTTCGAGTGGGGAATTGACTACAGCTTTGTCTGGGACGATTCCGGGCCGCTGAATGTGGGCAGTGTATTCACGGCGTCGCAAAGCGTGCCCTGCGATCCCTCCGGCAATAATAATATCACGCTGATGTACAGCAACGGCGCTTACAATTTTAGCGGGCTGAATAATGGCGGGCGTAATGGCACATTATTTATTACCGGCCATGAAAGTATTAGCCCGGTTAATAGCGCCGCCGTCGGGATCGCCATGTCGGGCGCGGGAACATTTGTCCAGCCGGCGCAGCCGAATATGGATCTGGTATTTTCTGTTACGCCGACGTACTGGATCACTTATGGTAATTATATCCCCGGTCAGGTTATTCAGATCAGCGACATCAGCAATGCGCAGCAATTAACGTTCCCGATGGGCAGCTATGAACTTGATGTGACGCTGCAAAGAAATAATAGCTGGGTTGTCGCCAGCAACAGTTAAGCGTTAATAACAGCGGGGAAAGGTGTGAGGCCATTATTTTATCCCTCACGCCCTTCCCTCTTTATAATTCCTTTCAGAAGGGGAATAAAATGGACAAAGAACAATATGACCGACAGAAAATTAATGAATTTCTCCAGTTGGTGAGCAATGAGGATGAAGTCATTACCTCTACCGGTGCCAGTGTCGTCAATATTAGCGGCACGCTTTATAACGTTGATGGCAGTACAGCGGATCCCAAAAGAGTGCCGGGATATAAAGATAAAAGCTGGAAGGATTTACTCATTGCGAAAGGCATTCCGTCAGGCAGCCCTTGCTATATTACCAATGCTGTTCCCGTGGGCACCAGCCATCCCGATTTTTCCGTCGGCGGTCATATGACACCCTCCAGCGACGGAAATGTGCCTGTCGGCGGGAGCTGTTATTTAATGCCCGAGTGCCAGTGGCATAACAACAAAGCCCGTGACGGTATCAAGTTTTATCACAGCGAAACGGCAATGCTTCAGCTCACCGGCTATATGCAGGGCGAGCTGGCGGCCACCTTCCAGCTACGGCTACCGTGCAGCGAAGCTTTTGGCCTGCTGTACAACCTTGAAGGTGACTGGCAGCATCAAAACTTCGCCACAAAAGCGGACGCAGAATATTTTCTCGCCCAGTTGAATGGCGGCCAGGAAGTGGAACACCACCTTTTCGAACGCTATATCCAGCTCCAGGGTCAGAGCCAGCGGCTGAAGCTGGTCAAAGTCTGAGTAAACCGTTCCTGCCGATGGAATAACCGGCAGGAACGGCTACCCTTCAAATCGCCACCAGTTGTCTTACGCCCTGCGCTTCCATCTCATCGCCGCGCCCGCGCTGGATAATAGTGCCGCGCGACATCACCAGATATTGATCGGCCAGCTCGGCGGCAAAATCGTAAAACTGCTCCACCAGCAGAATGGCCATATCGCCGCGATTCGCCAGGCTGCGGATCACCGCGCCAATCTCCTTGATAACCGAGGGCTGAATACCTTCCGTCGGCTCATCGAGGATCAGCAACTGCGGCTTGCAGGCCAGCGCCCGCCCGATGGCAAGCTGCTGCTGTTGCCCGCCGGAGAGATCGCCGCCCCGTCGCTGCTTCATCTCGCGCAGCACCGGGAAGAGATGGTAAATCTCGTCGGGAACGGTTTTCGCCTGGCGTCCCGAAAAGCGCGACAGCCCCATCAGCAGATTCTCTTCAACGGTCAGCCGGGGAAAAATCTCCCGTCCCTGCGGAACGTAGGCGATCCCCTGCTGCACCCGCTGGTGCGGCTTACTGTTATTGATCAGTTTGCCCTGCCAGTGAACCGTGCCAGACTTCGCCGGGATCAGCCCCATCAGGCACTTCAGCAGTGTGGTTTTCCCCACGCCGTTGCGCCCCAGCAGGCAGGTAATTTCACCCGGCGTGGTCTCGAACGACAAGCCGCGTAAAATGTGGCTGCCGCCGTAATACTGGTTTAACTCTTTCACCTGCAACATATTAGCGCCCCAGATAAACGTCGATAACCTGCTCGTTGGCCTGCACCTCGCGCAGCGAACCTTCCGCCAGCACCTGCCCCTGATGCAGCACGGTCACGTAATCGGCAATGGTTTCGACAAAGCCCATATCATGCTCCACCACCATCAGCGAGTGTTTGCCCGCCAGCGTGCGAAACAGCTCGGCAATATAATCCGTTTCGGCATCCGTCAGCCCGGCGGCGGGTTCATCCAGCAACAGCAAATGCGGCTCCTGAACCAGCAGCATGCCAATTTCCAGAAACTGTTTTTGCCCGTGGGAAAGCAGCCCGGACGGGCGATGTCGATGTTCCGTCAGCCGCAACAGCAGCAGCACCTCATCAATGCGATCCCGCTGCTCGCCGCTGAGCCTGGCGCGCAGGCTGGTCCACACCGATTTATCCATTTTCAGCGCAATTTCGAGGTTTTCCGTCACGCTCAGCGCTTCAAACACCGTGGGTTTCTGGAACTTACGCCCGATGCCCGCGCGGCTAATGTCCACCGGCGACATCCCGGTAAGATCGATGTTCTGATCGTAGGTTATGGTGCCGCTGTCCGGCCGCGTTTTACCGGTAATGATATCCATCAGCGTGGTTTTGCCTGCGCCGTTTGGCCCGATCACACAGCGCAGTTCCCCCACGCCAATCGACAGTGACAAATCCGTCAGCGCGCGAAACGAATCAAACGTGACGTTGATTTTTTCCAGTTGCAGCACCGGATCGGTGGTTTCGCGGTAGCGGTCCTGCAACTGCGGCTGAGTAAAGAGGGAATCAGTCATGCTTCCTCCGTTTGAGCAGGCCAATCACGCCGCGCGGCAGGAACAGCGTCACAAGAATAAACATCAGCCCCAGGAAAAAGAGCCACACATCCGGGAACGCGACGGTAAACCAGCTTTTCGCGCCGTTCACGATCCCGGCGCCGAGGATCGGCCCAATCAGCGAGCCGCGCCCGCCGAGCGCCACCCAAATCGCCGCTTCAATCGAGTTGGTCGGCGACATTTCGCTGGGGTTGATAATCCCCACCTGCGGCACGTACAACGCGCCCGCCAGCCCACACAGCACGGCGGAGAGCGTCCAGACGAAAAGCTTGTAGCCTTTTGGATCGTAGCCGCAGAACATCAGCCGGTTTTCCGCGTCGCGCACGGCAGTGAGCACCCGGCCGAACTTGCTGCGCGTCAGCAGCACGCCAATCGCCAGCGACCCCGCCAGCAGCAGTACCGTCGCCACAAACAGCGCGATACGCGTACCGGTCGCCGACACCGGGAAGCCGAGCAGCGTGGTAAAACCGGTAAAGCCGTTGTTGCCGCCAAAGCCGGTTTCGTTGCGAAAAAACAGCAGCATCCCGGCGTAGGTCAGCGCCTGGGTCATGATCGAGAAGTAGACGTCTTTAATGCGCGAGCGAAAGGCAAAATAGCCGAACACCAGCGCCAGCAGGCCGGGCACCAGGATCACCAGGCACAGCGCCCAGGCGAAATACTGCGTTCCGGCCCAGAACCACGGTAATTCCGTCCACGAGAGAAACGACATAAACGCCGGCAGCCCGTCACCGGCGGCCTGGCGCATCAGATACATCCCCATCGCATAACCGCCGAGGGCGAAAAACAAGCCGTGCCCCAGCGACAGCAGCCCCGCGTAGCCCCACACCAGATCCAGCGCCACCGCCACAATGGCGTAGCAGAGGATTTTGCCCATCAGCGTCAGCGTATAGGTGGAAATCGCCAGCGGATTTTCCGCCGGAAGCAGCGCGAAAAAGGGCAGGATCAGCAGCGCGGCCAGCAGCAGTGAAGCGAGCATGCAGGTCAGGTGCGGCGCGCGTCGGGCGATGGTTAACGTAATAGGTTGGCTCATCAGTCAATTACCCGCCCTTTGAATGCAAACAACCCTTGCGGTCGTTTCTGAATAAACAGCACGATCAACACCAGGATCGCGATCTTGCCCAGCACCGCGCCGATTTGCGGCTCAAGGACTTTGTTCAGCACGCCGAGGCCCAGCGCCGCCACGACCGTGCCCGCCAGTTGCCCGACGCCGCCGGTTACCACCACGAGGAAAGAGTCAATAATGTAGCCCTGCCCCAGTTCCGGGCCGACGTTACCCAGTTGCGACAGCGCCACCCCGCCCAGCCCGGCAATACCGGAACCTAAACCGAAAGCCAGCATATCGACGCGCCCGGTCGGTACGCCGCAGCAATCCGCCATGCGACGGTTTTGCGTCACCGCCCGCACGTTCATTCCGAGGCGGGTTTTGTTCAGCAACAACCAGGTGAGGATCAGCACGCCGATAACAAACACAATCACCGCGATACGGTTCCACGGCAGCACCAGGTTCGGCAACACCGACCAGCCACCGGAGAGCCACGCCGGGTTAGCGACTTCCAGGTTCTGCGTGCCAAACAGCACGCGCACCAGTTGAATCAGCATCAGGCTAATCCCCCAGGTGGCGAGCAGGGTTTCCAGCGGCCGCCCGTAAAGGTGGCGAATAATGGTGCGCTCCAGCAGCATGCCGATGATGGCGGTGATAAAGAACGCCACCGGCAGCGCCACCAGCGGATAAATCGCCAGCCAGTCGGGGGCGAAGCGCTGAAACAGATCCTGCACCAGCCAGGTGGAGTACGCGCCCAGCATCAGCATTTCGCCGTGCGCCATATTAATCACCCCGAGCAAACCGTAGGTGATCGCCAGCCCCAGCGCCGCCAGCAGCAGGATCGATCCGAGCGAAATCCCGCTGAACGCCTGGCCGAGCCAGTCGCCCCACTTCAGGCGTTGCTGTACCTGCTTCAGGCTGTCAGCGGCGGCCTGGCGCACCGCGGAGTCCGGCTCATTTTGCGGCTGCGTCAGACGTTGCAGGCTGGCCTGCACTTGCGGATCGCTGGCTTCGCCCAGCAGTTTCACCGCCTGCAAACGCCGTTCGGCGTGGCTGTCAGCAAGTTGTAAGTTCGCCACCGCAATGGCCAGCGCCGTATGCACGCCGTCGTTTTTCTCTGCCGCCAGCCGTGCGCTGAGAAACGGCAGTTGATCGGCCTGCGCGCCGTTTTGCAGCGTCAGCGCCGCGCGCAGACGGATGCTGTCGTCCGGGCTGACCAGTTGGTGCGTGGCCAGCGCGCTGGCCACCAGCCCGCGAATGCGGTTATTCATAAACACTTTTTTCGTCGCGCCCGCAGGCGCTACGTCGCCTTCCAGCGCCGTCAGTTTGCCGTTCTGCTCGGTGAAGAGTTGACCATTCGCATCGGTGACTACCGTTTCGTCATTCAGCGCCTGCAACAACGGCAAGCGCGATGCCTCCGGCGCGGCAGACCACTGCTGAAGCAGTTGCGCCTGTTGCGTGCGGCTGGCCTTGCCATAATCTGCGGCAGGCCCGGCCTGCGCCGTCGCGGTCATCAGCAGGCAGCCGAAAAGGAGAAAGCCCAAAGCCGGGAATATTTTCATCTGTCAGCGTCTTTTGATGGTTATCCGGCCAGGCCGGAACATTCAACCACTGCCAGGGGCAGTACGCCCGCCCCTGACACGTACCGCACGGGCTTATTTACCGCCGGTTTTGACCGGGTAATCCGGTTTTTTATCGTTGCCCGCAATGTACGGGCTCCACGGCTGGGCGCGGATCGGCTTATCGGTATTCCACACCACGTTGAACTGACCGTTCTCTTCGATTTCGCCAATCATCACCGGTTTGTGTAAGTGGTGGTTGGTGGCATCCATGGTCAGCGTAAAGCCGCTTGGTGCGGCAAAGGTCTGGCCTGCCATCGCCGCACGGACTTTATCCACGTTGGTGGTGCCCGCTTTCTCAACCGCCTGCGCCCACATATGGATGCCGACGTAGGTCGCTTCCATCGGATCGTTGGTCACCACGGTGTCGGCATTCGGCAGTTTGTGCGCTTTGGCATAGGCACGGTAATCCGCAACAAATTTGGTGTTCACCGGGTTGCTGACCGACTCAAAGTAGTTCCACGCCGCCAGATGGCCAACCAGCGGTTTGGTGTCGATACCGCGCAGCTCCTCTTCGCCCACCGAGAAGGCCACCACCGGCACATCGGTGGCTTTGATGCCCTGGTTCGCCAGCTCTTTATAGAACGGCACGTTGGAGTCGCCGTTGATGGTGGAGATCACAGCGGTTTTGCCGCCTGCGGAGAATTTCTTGATATTGGCAACGATGGTCTGGTAATCGCTGTAACCAAACGGGGTATAGACTTCTTCAATGTCTTTATCCTGTACGCCTTTCGAGTGCAGGAAGGCGCGCAGAATTTTGTTGGTGGTGCGCGGGTAGACATAGTCAGTGCCGAGCAGGAAGAAGCGTTTTGCGCTGCCGCCATCTTCACTCATCATGTATTCCACCGCCGGGATCGCCTGCTGGTTGGGTGCCGCGCCGGTGTAGAACACGTTCGGCGACATCTCTTCCCCTTCATATTGCACCGGGTAGAACAGCAGGCCGTTCAGCTCTTCAAACACCGGCAGCACTGATTTGCGCGAAACCGAGGTCCAGCAGCCAAAAACCACCGCGGCTTTATCCTGGGTCAGCAGTTGACGCGCTTTTTCCGCAAACAGCGGCCAGTTAGAGGCGGGATCGACCACTACCGGCTCCAGCTTTTTACCCAGCACGCCGCCTTTGGCGTTAATTTCATCAATGGTCATCAGCGCCATATCTTTCAACGGCGTTTCTGAAATGGCCATGGTGCCGGAGAGGGAGTGCATGATCCCCACTTTGATGGTGTCTGCTGCGTATGCCTGTAACGACAAGCCCATGCTCAAAAAAGTGGCTGACAGGGCAAAAGCTTTCAGTAAAGAACGTCTTTTCATTACAAAACCCCTAAATGATATTGAGTGATTAAAATTCCCCGCCGGACAACGGGGCGGAACCACGGCTACGGTGAAACGGGTTGTAAACTTGCCTGCTGGAGCATGTGTAAGGTGATTTTCCTGACCTCGGCTTTGCTCTGAGAAATGTGCCCGGTCAGAATGCGCTGCGCCTCCTCGGTTTGCTGTTTCAGGATCGCCTGTAAAATACGGGCATGTTCGTTGTAGGTCGCATCCACACGGTCATTGCGGGTGAAATCAAGATGGCGAATGATGCGCATCTTCTCGGTCAACTCCACATGTACCCGTACCATTTCACTGTTGCCGCTGGCGCGTACCAGCGTGGTGTGAAATTGCTCATCCTGCAGCGATAACGCTTTGCTCGGCTCCATGCGCGGCGCGTCAATCCAGAAGCTGACCAGCGGCGCCAGATGTTCTGAACAGATGCCCGGCGGCATGCCGCACAGGCGACGCACCGCTTCCCTTTCCAGCACGATACGAAAGTCGTACAGCGCCTCGAAATAATTGAAATCAAACGGTTTCACCTGCCAGCCGCTGCGCGAGTAAACCTGCACATACCCTTCATGTTCAAGCCAGAACAGCGCCTGTCGCACCGGGGTACGGCTGGCGGACATCCGCTCGGAGATCTCGTTTTCGCTGAAATGCGCACCCGGCATTAAGCGAAAATCAAAAATGTCGTTTTTCAGTTCGTGATAAATGCGCTCCGCCAGGCCGACGGCGCGTTTTTTATTGCCCTTCTCGCTCATCATCCGTCTCCCTTATTCCAGCCACAGCAGCGTGTCGCCGGGGCTAACCGGACGCCCCGGCTGGCAGGCAATGCGTTTAACCTTGCCGCTCTGCGGCGCGTTGATGGCCAGCTCCATCTTCATCGCTTCGACAATCACCAGCGGCTGGCCTTCCGTCACCGCATCGCCCGGCGCGACCAGTACTTTCCAGATGTTGCCGCTCATATCGGCGCACACCGGTAATGCATCGTCATCCTCGGCGATCGCTTCTGGCGGCTGGCTTTCCGTAACGCTGGTCTGATCGTCCAATTGCCAGCGCTCCACTTCTGCCTCGAAGGCTTCGGCCTGGCGCGCGCGGAATTCGGCAATGTCGGCGGCGTGATCGCGCAGGAACTGCAAATGCTGCGGGAAATCAAACACCGTCTCTTCAATGCGGATGGACGCGCGGCCTTCGCGGAAATCGTCACGCAACCGGGTGAGTTCCGCTTCGCTTACCGGGTAGAAGCGCACCTGGTCGAAGAAGTGCAGCAGCCACGGCTCGTCGGCGGCGAATTGCGCGTTTTTGAGGAACTTGTTCCAGATAGGCAGCGTGCGGCCCACCAGTTGATAGCCGCCGGGGGAATCCATGCCGTAGATGCACATGTACATCCCGCCGATCCCAACGGTGCCTTCAGCGGTAAAGGTGCGCGCCGGGTTATATTTGGAACTCAGCAGGCGATGGCGCGGATCGATCGGCACCGCGCAGGGCGCGCCGAGATAGACATCGCCCAGCCCGAGGATCAGATAGCTGGCGTCAAAAATCGTCGCCTTCACCGCGTCGCGGCTTGCCAGGCCGTTGATGCGCTGAATAAAGTCCACGTTGTTGGGCAACCACGGCGCTGTCGCACGCACCGTGTCTTTGTAGCGGCTGACCGCATCCAGCATGGCGCTGTCTTCAAACGCCATCGGCAGATGCACAATGCGTGACGGCACTTTCATCTGGCTGACATCGCCAATGTGCGACTCCAGTTCCAGCAGCAGCGCCACCAGTTCCTGCTGGCTAATGGCGAGGCTGTCGTAACGCACCTGCAAAGAACGCACGCCTGGCGACAGCTCTTTCACGCCCGGATGCGCCCGCTTGCGCAGTTGTTCCATCAACAGGTGAACGCGCAGGCGCAGCGCCAGATCCAGCACGTTGTCGCCATACTCAATCAGAATGTAGTTATCCCCGGCCTGGCGATAGACAATAGCCGGTGCACCAGCAGCGGCGGGCAGTGACACCAGAGCGGTGGCGGAAACGCCGTCGCGATCGGCAAGCGATGGCGTGGTGAATTCCGCCAGTTGGCTGGCGTGCAGCGTCTCAATGCTGCGCTCCTGCGCTTTTTCCCGCGCTACCGCCTCTTCTACGCTTATCGGGTAGAAGCGGATGCGATCGCCCGGTTTGACCTGCCCGACTTTCCACAACTCGGCTTTGGCGATGGTGACCGGGCAGACAAAACCGCCGAGGCTTGGGCCATCGCGGGTGAGGATCACCGGGAAGTCGCCGGTAAAGTTAATCGCGCCGATGGCGTATTCGCAGTCGTGAACGTTTGAGGGATGCAGACCGGCTTCGCCGCCGTTGGGCCGCGTCCAGCCTGGTTTCGGCCCGACCAGCCGCACGCCGAGGCGGTTAGAGTTGTAATGCACCTGCCAGTCGCTGGCGAAGAACTCGTCAATCGCTTCCTGGGTAAAGAAATCCGGCGCGCCGTGCGGTCCATAGAGCACGCCGATGCGCCACAGTTCGCCATATTCCGGGATCAGCGACGGGCTTATCGCCTGCGGTTCGCTAACCGGCGCGGGCGTGGTGCAGGCGGCCAGTTGCGGGCGTGAAATCGGCAGCAGATCGGCGACTTTCAGCGTCCGTCCGGCGTGGCCGCCAAACTGCCCGAGCGCAAAGGTGGAACGGCTGCCAAGGTATTGCGGCACATCAATGCCGTTACGCACCGCGAGATAAGCGCGGCAGCCGATCTGCGCGCGGCCATACGCCAGCGTCTGCCCGGCGTTAACGGTGATCGGTTGCCATAATGGCACCGCTTCGCCATCCAGCGTTGCCTGGCAATCGGCCCCGGTCAGGGCGATCACCGCCGCGCTGTGAAATTGCAGCACCGGGCCTTGCAGGGTGAACTCCAGCCCCGCCGCCGCGTCGTGGTTACCGACAATGCGGTTGGCGAGGCGGAAAGCAAAATCGTCCATCGGCCCGGAAGGCGGCACGCCGATATCCCAGTAGCCGAGGCGGCCCGGATAATCCTGAACGCTGCTCCAGGTCCCCGGTTGCAGCACCTCAATCACCGCCGCGTGCGCTTCAACGCTGTCGAGCATCCGCGTCCACATGCTGCCGTTGCGAAAGGCCTCGCTGGCGGTGATCTGGCGCAGATAATCAAGGTTCGTGGTGATGCCGTGCAGGCGGGTAGCGTCGAGCGCGGCCTGCAATTTTGCCAGCGCTTCTTCGCGGCTGGCGCCCTGCACAATCAGTTTGGCGATCATCGGATCGTAAAATGCCGACACTTCACTGCCAGTGATCACCCCGGTATCCACGCGCACACCTTGCGGGAAAGCGACTTCGGTTAAAACGCCGGGGCTGGGCTGGAAGTTTTTCAGCGGGTTTTCGGCGTAGATGCGCACTTCGATGGCCGCGCCCTGCGGTACCTGTTGCAGGCGCGCCCAGTCAATCGCTTCATCCGCCGCCACGCGCAGCATGCACTCGACCAGATCCAGCCCGGTAACGCACTCGGTGACCGGATGCTCCACCTGCAAACGGGTGTTGACCTCCAGAAAATAGAACGCATCCCGTTGCGCGTCGTAGATAAATTCCACCGTGCCCGCGCTGCGGTAATTGACCAGTTTGCCAAGCTGTACGGCGGCGCTGAGCAATGCTTCACGGGTGGCGGCTGGCAGGTTCGGCGCCGGGGTTTCTTCTACCACTTTCTGGTTGCGGCGCTGCAATGAGCAGTCGCGCTCGCCGAGCGCCACCACATTGCCTTTGCCGTCGCCAAAGATCTGCACTTCAATATGCCGCGCGCGATCGATGCAGCGCTCGACAAACACCCCGGCGTCGCTAAAAAACTGTTCGCCCAGACGTCGCACGCTCTCCCAGGCATCGCTGAGCGCCTGCGCATCGGCGCAGCGCGTCAGACCAATACCGCCGCCGCCCGCCGTGCTTTTCAGCATCACCGGGTAGCCAATTTTTGCCGCCGCATCCAGCGCCTGTTCCAGCGAGTCGAGCAGCCCGGTGCCCGGCGTCATCGGCACGCCCGCTTCGGCGGCCAGCTCGCGCGCCCGGTGTTTCAGGCCAAACTCGCCAATCTGCTGCGCAGTCGGCCCGACAAAAACAATGCCAGCCTGTTCGCAGGCGGCGGCAAACGGCAGGCTTTCCGACAAAAATCCGTAGCCCGGCCAGATAGCCTGCGCGCCCGTTTCCTGCGCCGCGGCGATGATGTTGTCGATGCGCAGGTAACTGTCGCTGGCCTTCTCGCCGCCGAGTGCCACGGCAATATCGGCCTGTTTAACATGTTCGGCATTTTTATCCGCGTCGGAATAGACCGCCACGCTTTTGATCCCCAGACGTTGCAGCGTGCGGATGGCGCGACAGGCAATTTCGCCCCGGTTGGCAATCAGTACAGTGTTAAACATGTTTGCTCTCCTGGCGGGCAATCCAGTTACGCCAGCCTTTAAATTCAGTAATGTCGGTGGCATCGTGCAGCGCTGCCGGTTCGCAGATAAACCCTTTCACCCAGCGTCCATCGGCCAGCTCCAGCGAACCGATACCGAGCGGCGCGGGGATCTCCGCGACAAACTCGCCAAAACGCGCCAGCGGGATGTCCCACAGCTCCACCGCAATGGCCGCGCCCTGCGCCTGGCGGGCAATGCCCGGCTTGGGCGGTGTGGTGTTGGCCAGCGCATACAACCGGTAGCACGGCGCGGTTTCGGTCGCTTCGACAAACGCAGCATCGCGGGTGGTGAGCTGGAAGTTCAGCGGCATGCCGCGCAGATGCGCACCCACTACGGCAACGCGAACATGGTGTTGCGAAAGCGGTAATGCCGCCGCTGGCGGGGTGAATGGCTGGCCGGTCGCGCCGAGCGGCAGCGCCAGTTGCTGCTGCCAGCGCAGGCCGAAATCCGCCAGCGCGCGGTCATGCCAGGCCGGGGCGATCAGCGTGATCCCGGCCGGTAAACCGTCGGCGCGAAATGGCGCAGGCAAGGCCAGCGCACAGAGATCCGCCAGGTTGGTAAAGTTGGTGTAGGTGCCAAACTGCGAGTTGAAGAGGATCGGTTCCTGCTTCATCTCTTCCAGCGTACGGATGGTGGGCGATGTCGGTACCACCAGCGCATCCACCTCGCTCAGGGCATGCTGGATTTTTTGCGTCAGCTCTGCGCGCAGGTACTCCGCGTTAAAGGCATCCACCGCGCTGTAGTTCAGCCCGGCGGAAATAATGGTGTGCACGGTGGGGTCCATCTGCTCCGGATGTTGCAGCATCTCACCGACAGACGCGGTACGTTCCGCCACCCACGGCCCCTGATAAAGCTGCTCGGCAAGCTGGTAGAACGGCGAGAAATCAATCGGCTGCAACGTTGCGCCGCTGGCGCGCAATGCCTCCAGCGCGCTCAGCCAGGCGGCTTCGGCCTGCGTATCGCCAAAGAAACGCAGCTCTGCCGGGATGGCGAAAACCGGGTTTTGCGCGATAGCCGCAGGCGCGGTTGCCGGGTTAACGCGTGAGTAGGCATCTTCACTGTCTGCGCCGCCCGCCAGCGTCGCGATGTAAAACGCGTCTTCCACCGTCAGGGCAAACACCGACAGCGTGTCATTCAGACGACAAGCAGGCAGCACGCCGGTGGCGGAGAGCCAGCCTTTGGTCGGCTTCAGTCCGATAATATTGTTAAACCCGGCAGGCACGCGGCCTGAACCGGCTGTGTCAGTGCCAAAGGCAAACGGCACCAGACCACGCGCCACCACGGAAGCCGAGCCCGAACTGGAGCCGCCGCTGACATACGCCGGGTCGAAGGTGTTTGGCACTGCGCCGTAAGGGGAACGCGTGCCGACCAGCCCGGTGGCGAACTGATCGAGGTTGGTTTTACCGATCACAATCGCCCCGGCCGCTTTCAACCGGGCGACAGCGGTGGCATCTCTGTTAGCAATAAATTCGAGCGCCGGGCACGCCGCCGTGGTTGGCCAGCCCGCCACATCCACATTGTCTTTGACGGCGAAAGGCACGCCGAACAGCGGAAACGCATCGGGATTATTGCGGTACAGCGGCAGTAACGCATTAATTTGCGCCTGCAATTGTGCGTCGCTGGCGATCACCAGCCAGGCACTATCCTCAATGGATAAATCATCAATATGCGCTTTTAAAAGCGAATAAACCGACTCACTCTCCTGCCGGATGCGCTGCTGCCATGCAGCCAGTGTTTTTCCTGTCATTAACGCCATCGTTGAATTCCTGCTGGTATACAAGATGGAATTCAATCAGCAAGCGGCATGCCAGAAATTCAACGCATTGTTTTTAAAGTAGAAATGTTATTTTACGGGTGTTTTTTCAATACATACCTGCACCCTTTCAGAACATCTGCGCGCAATGGCAGTGCAATTATTATTGGAAAACAGATATCTATAACCAACATCAGAATATTCAGTTATGACTGTATGCAGCTATTCTTTGCCTGATTAGCCTATAAACCTGCGCGAACCCTTTGCGTAATAGCGAGGAGAAAAGATGAAAGCCGCTGTCTATTTTCAGCCCGGGAAACCGGACGTATTGCACTATATCGATGTGCCGCAGCCGGTATGCGGCACAGACGAGGTGTTGATTAAAGTTGAAGCGATCGCCCTTGAAGGCGGCGATGTGATTAATCGCGCCACCGCCGCCCCTTCCCCGCAGGGCACTGTCCCCGGCTATTCGGCTGCGGGCACCATTGTGGCGGTGGGTAAAAATGTGCAAAACCGCCAGCCCGGCCAGCGCGTTGCCACCATCGCGCTCAGCGGTTCGCATGCCCAATACCGCGCCGCGCCCGCCGCATGGAGCTGGGTTATCCCCGATGGGCTGGATGTGGCGACCGCTGCCGCGATCCCGGTTAGCTTTGGCACCGCCGCCTGGGCGCTCTCTTCCCGCCTTCATCTTCAGGCGGGCGACACGTTGCTTATCCAGGGCGGCGCAGGCGGTGTTGGCGTGGCCGCCATTCAACTGGCGAAAGCGCGTGGCGCGCGCGTGCTGGCGACACTCTCCGGTAGCGAGCGCGTGGCAAAACTTCGCGAACTGGGCCTCGATGTGGCCCTCGATTACCGCCAGCAGGATATTGTGGCGGAGGTGCAAACGCTCACCCAACAGCGCGGCGTGGACAGCGTGCTGGATCTGGCAGGCTCCACGCTTGAACAGTCATTCGCCTGCCTGCGTGAAGGCGGAACCGTGGTGCTGGCCGGTAACGCCGGAGGCAGTACCCGCGCCGATTTAGCGGCGTTACAGCAGGCCAACCAGACGCTGAGCGGGCTGTTCTGGGGACGCGAACTGGCTAACGAACAGGCCAGAGCCTCCGTTGACGGGTTGCTGGCGCAGGCGCGTGATGGCGTGTTACGGGTGCTTATTGATCGCGAGTTTGCGCTACAGGATGTGGTGGAAGCCCACCGTTACGCCGAAGAGAACCGCGTGCTGGGGCGCATTATTCTGCGCCCCTGAAAGGTCGTGATTGCAAGCCGGGCAACGTCAGCCATGGCGGCGGAACACGCTTACGGGGCGCGTTCCGCGCTCTCTTTCTGCAAATTATCGCTGCCAAGACCGCCAATAAACGGCAAACGCAGGCGCAGCGGCGTGAAACCCAGCCCGACATTCAGCCCCAGCAGATTGAGTTCAAACCCCTCTTCCGCCCCCAGCGTTACGCCTGCGACACCGAGCAGCGAGACCTGCACGCCGCGCCCGGAGGGCGGCAAGCCAATCGGATTGCGCAGTGAGCGGAAATCTTTGCCGACCGCATTGGCGGGCAGATCCAGCTTCAGCGCCGGGACTTCGCGCCCGATATGCGCGAGAAACGTATTGCTGTTCGGCCCAGGCCAGGCGTGATAGGTCTGCGGCCACGGGTAAGAAGCAATCGCCGCTTCAATCTGCGGGATCATCGCTTCGGCCTGCGGGCCGCGGTGATCGACCAGCAAGCGCGGCTGTGCGCCGTACCAGTAGCCATCAGGAATATTGCTGTTACGCCGCACTTTATCCCCCGCGCCCCAGCTAATCACCTCGTAGCGGTTATAGTGCGTTTCCCCGGCGCGTTTGAAAATGATCCACGGATGTACCGCCACCGCGCCTTTCCAGCCCCAGGTGGGTGCGGCATAAACCTGCACGATGGCGAGTTGGGCATTTTTGCGCGCATCGGGCGCAATACCGGCAGAATCACGCCGGGCATCCCACCACCCTTGCTGCGTGCGCGTATCCCGCTGGTGCATCGCCTGGGCGAGGCTGACGGCAAGGGAGAGCAGCGTGATGCACAGCAGGCTCAGGAAAAAGGTTTTTATGACGATCATAGTGGCCTGCTATCAGACGGGAGAATTCAGCGTCTGGTCATTGTACTGGCGTTTTTTTGCCCGGCAAGACGCCGCCGCGCCTGCGGGCGGGAAAACAGGCCGAATAGCATAAAAATCCAAAACGCGGCGCAGCCCGGAAGGATAAATGAAGATTGTGCCTGCCTACCCCTCAACGGGGATAATGGAGATATGCCCATTGCGTTCGAGAATGGCGTAGCGGATTTTACTCAACTCGGTAATGCCCTGATTCTGTCGCGCTGCGACCAGAATATCATCGCAGGAGACATCCACTTTTTGCAGTTTATCGACAAGGGGAATGCCATTTTCAACCAGGATAACCGGCGAACCATCAATAACTGACTCCGCGCCGGAGAGATATTTTTTCACCAGCCCGAACATAATATCGACCGCCACCAGCGTAATAATGGTCAACATTGCGCCGGTAACGGAAAAGTCGTTGCCGAGGAGCGCCTGCTGCGTGGCCTCACTGATGATCAACAGCAGAATCAGGTCAAAACTGGTCATCTCTAATAATGCGCGGCGTCCCACCACTTTAAAAACCAGTAACAGGATTAAATAGATCGCCAACGCCCGCAGCACCATTTCCATTTTGTTCTCCTACGGATAAATGAACTGCCAGAACCGGATGCCCGGTTCGTCGTTAACGGCGACGGTATTCATCGATTTTCCCGGCGTGCCCGGCGTGGTATTCAGCCAGACCGTAAAGTCGCCGTTGCGGGTGATGTTGTTATAAACCAGATACAGCGTTTCTCCCCGGCTGTACATGCTGTCGGGCTGGGGCCAGACATTGCCGTGTTGATAATTCTCATTAAACGCGCCACCGAGGCTGATGACATATTTCTTCGCCGCCTGGGTTTGCAGGGTGATTTTTAGCGTCTGGGCGTTTTGCAGACGCCCGAATCGCTCATAGTGGATTTTCAGCGTCTGCTGAGCATTACTTTTGTCTGCCGGGCTAAAATAGCCGCCGGAGAAAACGCCGCTCAGCGCGGCGATAATAATCGCCAGCAGCACACAAGCCCCGATGCGCCGAAACCCGGCTTCGAAATTCAGCGCCCAGGCGTTTTCAGACACGCCGGGCAACGTCTCGTCGTGTTTCATGATGTCCTCGATTTCCACAGATGAAGAGCACTATCCAGAAGCCTGGCAGCCAGGCTCGCTTTCGGTATCAGATTCAGGCGAAATCTTCGGATGGCCCATCCAGAGGGCGCAGCGGCGGGAAAATACGGGCAATTTCATCGGCAATATCAAATTCGGTTAAATCTTCTTCGGCAATCAGTAACCAGGTCGAACCCTGCGGCGATTTCCATTCGGTAATAAAAAGCTGCGCGTCCGGGCGTAATTCGATTTTCTCTCCGCTGTCGCGCGTATAAAACTGCCCGGCGCGTTTATCGTTATTCGGCATCGTTAACCAGAGCGCCGGGTAAACGCCGCGCCAGACTTCGCCGTGGTGCTCGCCGCCCAGGACCAGATATTCCTGCATCACTGTTTTCGCCATTGACCTTCTCCACCGGGTGAACATCTATCAAGCTTACAACATAGGCCAGAAATCGCGTCCCGACGCCCCTCCTTAACATCTATGCCAGGCTTAAAGGGAACCCACTTTGACAGGAGCTCCCTCTTCTGACTTCATCGCAACCCTACAAAAGGAGAACGCATGACAGCATCTTCCCTTTCTGACCATGACATTCAGTTGATCGATCGCTACTGGCGAGCCGCGAATTACCTCTCCGTCGGACAAATTTACCTGATGGATAACCCCTTACTGCGCGAGCCCCTCAAGCCGGAACACATCAAGCCGCGCCTGCTGGGACACTGGGGAACCACGCCCGGCCTGAACTTTATTTATGCCCATCTCAACCGCGCTATACGCCAGCGCGATCTCGATATGATCTATATCTGTGGTCCAGGGCATGGCGGGCCTGGCATGGTGGCGAATACGTGGCTTGAAGGCTCTTACAGCGACATTTACCCGCAGGTGAGCCAGGATGCGCAGGGGATGAAAAAATTGTTCCGCCAGTTCTCTTTTCCTGGCGGCATCCCCAGCCACGCCGCGCCGGAAACGCCCGGTTCCATTAATGAAGGCGGCGAGCTGGGTTACTCGCTGGCGCATGCGTTCGGCGCGGTATTTGATAACCCGTCGCTGATTGCCGCCTGCGTGATTGGCGATGGCGAAGCGGAAACCGGCCCGCTGGCCGCAAGCTGGCACGGGATTAAATTCCTCAATGCGGCGCGCGACGGTGCGGTGCTGCCGATTTTGCATCTTAACGGTTACAAGATTGCTAACCCGACGCTCCTCGGGCGCGCCAGCGATGAAGATCTGTTTCAACTGTTTCGCGGCTACGGGTATGAACCCCTGCTGGTCAGCGGCCATCAGCCGGAGCAAATGCATCGCGATATGGCGCAGACGCTGGACAGCGCCCTTGGCCGCATTGCGGATTTTCAGCAGCAGGCGCGCAGCCATCAGGCAGCAGAGCGTTTACCGCGCTGGCCGCTCATTCTGCTACGTAGCCCGAAAGGCTGGACCGGTCCACAAACGGTGGACGGCAAAAAGGTGGAGGATTTCTGGCGCGCGCATCAGGTGCCGGTCTCTTCTTGCCGGGAAAACGATGAACATCGCCAGATCCTGCAGCGCTGGATGCAAAGCTACCAGCCGGAGGATCTTTTTGATGAACATGGTCAGTTAAAGGCGGAACTGCGCGCGCTGGCACCGTCCGGTGATAAACGCATGGGCGCGTCGCCGTGGGCCAACGGCGGGCGTTTACGCCGCGAACTGGTGACACCGGCACTGCAATCGTACGCCGTGGAAGTCACGTCGCCCGGTGAAACTCAGGCGGAATCCACGGCGGCACTCGGCGCGTATCTGGCGTGCATCTTCCAGGAAAACACGGATAACTTCCGTCTTTTTGGCCCGGATGAAACGGCGTCTAATCGCCTGAGTAAGGTGTTCGATGTCACCAGCCGCACGTGGCAGGCGGCGCAAAAACCGTGGGATGAACAACTCGCGCCCGATGGCCGGGTGATGGAGATCCTCAGCGAGCACCAGTGCCAGGGCTGGCTGGAAGGGTATCTGCTCACCGGGCGGCACGGTCTGTTTAACTGCTATGAAGCGTTTATTCATATTGTCGATTCGATGTTTAACCAGCATGCCAAATGGCTGAAAGTGACGCGCAAGTTGCCGTGGCGGGCGCCCATCTCCTCGCTGAATTATCTGCTCTCTTCCCATGTCTGGCGCCAGGATCACAACGGTTATAGCCATCAGGATCCCGGCTTTATCGATCACGTTGCCAACAAGAAAGCCGATATTGTGCGCATTTATCTGCCGCCGGATGCCAACACGCTGCTCTGCGTGGCGGATCACTGCCTGAAGACCTGGGATCGCATCAATGTGATTGTCGCCGGGAAACAGCCAGCGCCGCAATGGCTGACGCTGGATGCCGCCGCAAAGCACTGCGCGGCCGGAATGGGGATCTGGTACTGGGCGGGCACGGTTGCGGAAGGCGAAACGCCGGATGTGGTGATGGCCTGTGCCGGTGACGTGCCCACCATGGAGACGCTCGCGGCGGTCGATCTGCTGCGCGAATTCCTGCCAGCGCTGCGCATTCAGGTGGTGAGCGTCGTCGATTTAATGGCTTTACAAACCGACGATCAGCACCCGCACGGCCTGAGCGAGCAGACGTTTGACGCCCTTTTCACCGCCGATAAACCGGTCGTTTTCGCCTTCCACGGCTACCCCAGTTTGATCCACCGGTTGACCTACCTGCGCAACAACCACCGCAATTTCCACGTGCGCGGTTTTATGGAGGAAGGCACCACCACCACGCCGTTTGATATGACGGTGCTGAACGAACTGGATCGCTTTCATCTGGCACAGGAAGCGATATTGCGCGTGCCGTCGCTCCAGGGGAAAGCTGACGAAATTCTTGATGTGTTACAGGAAAAGATCGCCGCCCATCATCGTTATGTCCGCGAATACGGTGAAGATCTGCCGGAAGTGCAGAACTGGAAATGGCCGTCACAGCAAGGCAGCGACGCTGCGCCGGAATAGTGATGCCGGGGTAGCGCCACCGCGCTTATGCCCGCATCAGGCGGCCATCTGCAGACAGGCTTGCGCGCAGGTTCGACACGCCTGCGCGCACTGCTGGCAGTGATCATGCTGGTGCCTGCTGCACTCTTCAGCGCAGGATTTACAGATATCCACGCACACCCGACACAGCGGTTGCAGATAGGCATTCTCCAGCGCCATAAACTGCCCCACCAGCCGACAGAGCGCCGCGCACTGAAGATCCAGTTTGATGCAGTCACGCATCATTGCCATATCCTCTTCATTCAGACAACTCGCGGCGCAATGCTCGCAGGCAATGGCGCATTGATAACAGGCATCGCTACAGGTTTTATGTTCGGTTTGCATAAATTCCTCCTTCTGTTGTCGAAGGTATTAAGTGTGAACGAAGGCTGCATTTACGCGAATTATTAATTTATCTGCACAGTAAAATGGCCTTCAGCCACAGAGGAAATATTTCCCATCAGCAGTGCCAGCCGACAAAAATAAACTAAAAACATTTAAAATCAATCTGTTAAAATTATAGCAAATAATTATTCACGCTGCGAAATAGTAACATTCATTGATGATGCAACTTAACCAGGACTATTCTGAGGGCGCTTTTCTTAATTATTAGCAGACTAATCCTGGTAGCGAATATGTACTTGCATGCCTTCAGGATCGGTCCGGATTTCCTGTTCCTGAAGGTTTTTTTATTTCAGCTAAAATTTCGGATCTCCCTCCCTGCTGAAAATAAAAGTTAACTGCGCGATACATCACAGCTTCATCTCCTTTCCCGGTAAGATTTGTCTTAAAATGATTAACAAACCTTATGTACTTCCATTGCAGGATAATGCCGACGCGTAAACAAAAGTCAGTATTTCGGCTATTTTTCCGTCATTTCAGGCATTTTGTAACCATGGTTACTATTCCATATCTATAAAAACTGGCCATAACTTCTTTATCTGCAAAGATATATAACCGATACAACAAAGCTGGAATATACATTCAGTGACTAATTTTTCATCACGCCAATTTTCCCCGCTTCGATTTGACTAATTATCGATAGCGACTAACTTTAATCACGAACACCGACGACATTGAGATGCAGAATATGTCGTTTATTTTAAACAACGAAACTGGAGAAATAACATGGCTGAACATCGTGGCGGTTCTGGTAATTTCGCAGAAGATCGTGATAAAGCATCCGAAGCAGGTCGTAAAGGTGGTCAACATAGCGGCGGTAATTTCAAAAATGATCCGCAGCGTGCATCTGAAGCCGGGAAAAAAGGCGGTCAAAATAGCCATGGCGGCGGCCGCAAATCAGGTGAGTGATTGATTACCACCTCGCTTCAAGCATTTAGTTATTAATATTTCACGGCGAGTCGAAATGGCTCGCCATTATTTTCTCTTGCATGAAAGGTAATTCGCTATGCAGATTAATTCCGTTACCGAGCTATTTATTCATTCTCTCTCTGACATTTACAGCGCAGAGAAGCAACTAACCCGCGCCCTCTCCAAACTGGCGCGCGAATCTTCGAGCAGCGAGCTGTCTGAGGCTTTCAAAAAGCACTATGAAGAAACCCAGGGGCAGATTGAGCGCCTCGACCAGTTGGTAGAAGCCGAGCCCAACATCAAGCTTAAGCGTATGAAATGTCACGCGATGGAAGGGCTGATTGATGAAGCCAATGAAGTCATTGAAGCCACGGAAAAAGGCAGCGTACGCGATGCCGGGCTGATTGCGGCTGCGCAAAAAGTCGAACATTACGAAATTGCCTCCTACGGTACGCTTTGTGCCCTCGCCAGTCAGTTAGGTCTGAAAAAGGCGCAGCAATTACTTGCTGAAACCTTAGAGGAAGAAAAAACCACCGATACGTTACTCACCAAAATAGCAACCTCAAGTATTAATCAGAAAGCCGAAAGCAAATAACCGTTAGCATATGTCATCCCTGATAATATTATTCTTCAGGGTCAATAAGACAGCCCCAAAATAGAGGAATGTACTATGACACCGCAAGAAAATTATCATGACTGGCTACGCGACGCGCACGCCATGGAAAAACAAGCGGAATCGATGCTCAATGCAATGAGCAGTCGCATCGATAATTATCCCGATCTGCGTGCAAGAATTGAGCAGCACTTAACTGAAACTCAAGAACAGATAAAACTCCTGGAAGAGGTTCTCGATCGCAATAATATTAATCGCTCATTAATGAAAGATGCCACCAGTAAAATGAGTGCCATGGGCCAGGCCGTTGGCGGTATGTTTGCTTCAGATGAAGTGGTTAAAGGCTCAATTAGCAGCTACGTATTCGAGCAATTTGAAATTGCCTGTTATACGTCGTTAATTGCAGCGGCAGAAAAAGTCGGTGATATTGCCAGCATCGATATTTTCAAACAAATTCTCGCCGAAGAAAAAGCGATGGCTGAATGGGCGTTCAATCATTTACCCGACGTTACCGAACAATTTTTACTTCGCGATGCCGCTGCCGGTGTGGAAGCTAAAAAATAAACTAAAGCATCAGGAGAATTTATGTTTCGACACGTAAAACAACTACAGTACACCGTACGCGTCAGTGAGCCAAACCCAGGGCTGGCGAACCTCTTACTGGAACAGTTCGGCGGCCCGCAAGGCGAGCTGGCGGCCGCCTGCCGTTATTTCACCCAGGGCCTGGGCGATGACGATGTGGGCCGCAAAGAGATGTTGATGGATATTGCCACCGAAGAGTTAAGCCATCTGGAAATTATTGGAACTCTGGTCGGCATGCTGAATAAAGGCGCGAAAGGCGAACTGGCCGAAGGGACAGAAAAAGAAGCGGAACTTTATCGCTCTTTAACCGCTAATGGCAATGACAGCCATATTACCTCGCTGTTATATGGCGGCGGCCCTGCCCTGACGAATTCCGGCGGCGTACCGTGGACGGCGGCTTATATTGATACCATCGGCGAAGTGACGGCGGATATGCGCTCCAATATTGCGGCGGAAGCGCGCGCGAAAATTATTTACGAACGGCTGATTAATGTCACGGACGATCCAGGCGTTAAAGATGCGCTGAGTTTCCTGATGACGCGCGAAGCGGCGCATCAGCTCTCTTTCGAGAAAGCGCTCTATTCCATTCGTAATAACTTTCCGCCAGGTAAATTGCCGCCTATCGAACAGTACAGCAATGTGTACTACAACATGTCCGAGGGCGACGATCCGCGCGGAAGCTGGAACAGCGACGAGAACTTCGACTACGTGGCCGATCCGCAACCTGCCGTGGATGGCGGCGATGGCCTCGCTACGGTACAACTCAACGATAAACAGCGCGCGCTGGTGAAAGCGATGGCGGAACGTACGCAATCCGATCCCGGTGTTGATCCGCTGACCGGTGCTGAGCTGGGTAGCGGAGAGCCGCAAGAGAAATAATACTTACTGATAACCTGTTGTATTCACCCCTTCGTTTAGGGGTGTTTTTTTTTGCGGGGTAACCGGGCATGTTCGAATTCGATGCATTCCATCTGGCAAGGCTTCAGTTCGCCTTTACGGTCTCGTTTCACATTATTTTTCCCGCCATCACTATCGGGCTCGCCAGCTATCTGGTGGTGCTGGAAGGGTTATGGCTGAAAACCAAAAATCCCGACTGGCGCGCGATGTATCACTTCTGGCTGAAGATCTTCGCCGTCAACTTCGGTATGGGCGTGGTGTCCGGGCTGGTGATGGCCTATCAGTTTGGTACCAACTGGAGCGGCTTTTCCCAGTTTGCCGGCAGTATTACCGGGCCATTGCTCACCTATGAAGTGCTGACCGCCTTCTTCCTTGAGGCGGGTTTTCTCGGCGTGATGCTGTTTGGCTGGAATAAGGTGGGGCCAGGGCTGCACTTTTTTGCTACCTGCATGGTGGCGCTGGGCACGCTGATGTCCACGTTCTGGATCCTTGCCTCCAATAGCTGGATGCATACGCCGCAAGGGTTTGCCATTGAAAATGGGCAGGTGATCCCTGTCGACTGGTTTGCGGTCATTTTTAACCCCTCGTTCCCGTACCGTTTACTGCATATGACCATTGCCGCGTTCCTCAGCACCGCCCTCTTCGTTGGCGCTTCCGCCGCCTGGCACTTGCTGCGCCGCAATGACACACCGGCAATTCGCAAGATGCTGTCGATGGCGATGTGGATGGCGCTGGCCGTCGCGCCGTTGCAGGCCTTTATTGGCGATATGCATGGTCTGAACACGCTGAAACATCAACCCGCGAAGATCGCCGCCATTGAGGGGCACTGGGAAAATCCGCCCGGCGAAGCCACGCCGTTGTTGCTGTTTGGTTTGCCGGATATGGAACAAGAGCGCACCCGATACGCGGTGGAAATCCCTTCTCTCGGCAGCCTGATCCTCACCCACTCGCTGCATGAACAAGTGCCTGCGCTGAAAGATTTCCCGAAAGCCGATCGGCCCAACTCCACCATTGTCTTCTGGTCATTTCGTCTGATGGTCGGGATGGGGCTATTGATGATCGCGCTCGGCGTTGCCGCGTTGTGGCTACGTTTTCGCCAGCGGCTGTATACATCGCGCCTTTTCCTGTACTTCGCGCTGTGCATGGGCCCGGCGGGGTTGATTGCCATTCTTGCCGGTTGGGTGACCACCGAAGTCGGGCGGCAACCCTGGGTCGTCTACGGACTGCTGCGCACGGCGGATGCGGTTTCCCTGCACAGCACCTTACAGATGAGCCTGAGCCTGCTGGCCTTTATCGTGGTGTACACCTCGGTCTTCGGCGTCGGCTACAGCTATATGGTGCGGTTGATTAAGAAAGGGCCGCAGCCCTGGGATGAACACGCAACAGACGGTAGACCGGCGCGCCCGCTCTCTGCGGCGGGTGAAAATTTGCAGGCGGAGGAGAAAAAATAATGGGCATCGATTTATCGCTGATCTGGTTTGTCATCATCGTCTTTGCCACGCTGATGTATATCGTGATGGACGGCTTCGATCTGGGCATCGGTATTCTCTTCCCGGCGATTCAGGACGGTGACGAACGGGACATTATGGTGAACAGCGTCGCACCGGTGTGGGATGGTAACGAAACCTGGCTGGTGCTCGGCGGCGCCGGGCTTTTCGGCGCGTTTCCTCTCGCTTATGCGGTAATCGCGGATGCGCTGGCCATCCCGCTAACATTCATGTTGATCGGTCTTATTTTTCGCGGCGTGGCGTTTGAGTTTCGTTTTAAAGCCACACCGAATCACAAGCCGTTCTGGGATAAGTCCTTTCTCGCCGGATCGCTGCTGGCAACCTTTATGCAGGGCGTGGTGGTCGGCGCGGTGATCAACGGTTTTCCCGTCACCGGCCGCACCTTCAGCGGCGGTTCGCTCGACTGGCTGACGCCCTTTAACCTGTTCTGCGGCGTTGGGCTGGTGATCACTTATGGCCTGCTGGGGGCCAGCTGGCTGGTGATGAAAAGCGAAGGAAACCTGCAACAGAAAATGCGCGTTGTCGCCAGAACGCTGCTGCTGGCGCTGCTGGTAACGATGGCCGCGATCAGCCTGTGGACACCGCTTTCCCATGCGGCGATCGCCGAACGCTGGTTCAGCCGGCCGAATATCTGGTTCTTTGCCCCGGTTCCGCTGCTGGTGATCCTCTTCAGCGTCTGGTTATGGCATACGCTGAGCAACGCGCAATACCATATTTTGCCGTTCATTCTGACGCTGGGGCTGATTTTCCTCGGCTTTAGCGGGCTGGGCATCAGTATCTGGCCGCATATTATTCCACCGGAGATCACGCTGTGGCAGGCCGCCGCGCCGCCGCAAAGCCAGGGCTTTATGCTGGTTGGCGCACTGCTGATTATTCCGGTGATCCTGGTTTACACCTTCTGGAGCTACTACGTGTTTCGCGGAAAAATCCAGCATGGCGCGGGGTATCACTGATGTCAAAACGTATCGCAGCGAAAATCATCTGGTTTGTTGGGCTGTGGTTTGCCAGCGTGCTGGCCCTGTTTCTCGTCAGCGCTGTGCTCAGGCTGCTGATGTCCATGGCCGGGCTACGCGCGTAAGGCAGCGCGGGAAGGTTTACTCAATCTTGCCGCTGAAAACGCGAAAACCCCAGCTGTTATAGAGCAGCGTGATGGGTGCCTGTTCCACCCAGCAAACATCGCAGGTTTGCAGCGGCTCCAGCGCCAGGTGATAGCAGACATGGGGTAAAGTCCTGTTGCTGGCATCGAGAAAATCGATCAGGGGGATGTCCGCCGGGCCAACAAGGGCCTGGCCGTCGTAAATTACGGTACATTTTTGCAGGCTCATTTTGTTTCCTCAGACCCATCCTCTACGCCCGTTCCCGTCTGCGGGGAAACGTTCACCTTCCGCGCGCGTACGCGGCGAGCTTTTACATGACGTATCGATGATGTTTAAAAATAGCCGCGACAACATGGCAGCCAAAATGTCAGGCGGTCATCGCCTTATCCAGAGATATTTAGGTATTTTCTTATGTCGTTAAAAAAGGCCACACATGTGGCCCTGTTCACGATTATTTTTTTGGCGGAGCGGGTTTTTTATCGCCGGATTCCGGTGCTTCACGGGGATCGTCTTTTTCAACCTGTAACATGGTTACCTCCTCATTATTTGCGCAAATTTTTCACTATAGCCAGGTACGGAAAAAAACAGCCAGGCGGCAGCAGGCAGAGTATATTTCCCGCTGCGCTTGTTTTATTTCAGTACGCTATTCAGTATTTAGCCTGATTCGGCTAATAAGCGAATTAATCTGCCGAGGGCATAATTGGTCGCCTCTTTGATATTCGCTTCGCTGTCGCCGGTAAACTGTTTCACTCGGGTATGAACGCTGTTGTCGGCAAGCTGCCAGGCAAACCAGATGGTGCCCGCTGGCGTGCCATCTTCGCCGCCGTCCGGCCCGGCGTAGCCGCTGACCGCAATGCCGATATGCGCCTGCGACTGGCGCACGGCACCCGCCGCCATCTCGATAACAGCCTGTTCGCTTACCGCCGTGTGCGCGGTAAGGGTTTCGCGACTGACGCCAAGCATGATCATCTTGGCTTCATCGGTAAAGGTCACAAACCCGCTGCCATAGAACGACGGGGTATTCTCCGCTGCGCATAACGACGAGGCGATCATCCCGCCGGTGCAGGACTCCGCCGTCGCCAGTTGCAGCTTTTTTTCCGTTAACAACCGCCCCAGTTCATTGGCAATAGATAACGAAGGTGTGGTCATCAAATCGCTCTCCAGAGTAAAGGCACAGACGGCGCTGCGCCTGGTGAAGAATCAAACGGTGGCTTTTTCCGCATTCATGCCGGGCACGAGGATCACTTTGCGGCACGCTGACGATGCCGCCACGCCGCACCGGCGATACATTGCCGCAGTGCTTTCACTGGCGATCCTCCTGACGTTGATAAAAGAGGGCTGCGCGTTACACGGTTCCCGTCCCCCCGTCAGAACACCAGACCTGGCCCGACGCATAGCTGTTTTCAGACGAAGCCAGGGTGACATACAGCGGCGCAATCTCTGCCGGCTGGCCTGGGCGGCCGAGCGGCGCGGAGGCGCCAAATTGCTCGATTTTTTCCTGCGGCTGCCCGCCGCAACATTGCAGCACCGTCCAGTATGGGCCAGGCGCAACGGCGTTCACGCGGATCCCTTTCGGCCCCAGCTGTTTGGCGAGAGATTTGGTAAACGTCGCAATCGCTGCTTTGGTCTGGGCGTAATCGAGCAGTATTTCGCTCGGTTCGTACGCCTGAACGGAAGTGGTATTAATAATCGCCGCGCCGCGGGACATCTTTTTCAGCGCGGCTTTGGTTATCCAGAACATGGCGTAGACGTTGGTTTTGAACGTGGCATCAAACGCTTCGGTGGTCAGATCTTCTATCGATTCACAGAACTGCTGGCGCCCGGCGTTATTCACCAGCAGATCCAGCCCGCCTAACGCTTCGCTGGCCTGTTCCACTAATTGCTGGCAGAACGTTTCATCGCGGATATCGCCAGGGATCGCCACCGCCTTGCGCCCGGCTTCTTTGATCAGGGCCAACACTTCCCGCGCATCTTCCTCTTCCGCTGGCAGATAGTTGATGGCCACATCGGCGCCTTCGCGGGCAAAGGCAATCGCAACCGCGCGGCCAATACCGGAATCCCCCCCGGTGATCAGCGCCTTACGGCCATTCAGCCGACCGCTGCCCTGATAGCTTTTTTCACCGTGATCGGGACGCGGCTCCATTTTCCCGGCAAGGCCTGGGAACGGCTGTTTTTGATGTGGAAATGGCGGAACCGGGTAGTTTTCAGTATTAGTCTGATTTGTGGTGTGCTTCGGGTTATTTATGCTATCCATTCGCTTACCTCTCAATGTTTAATTACCACGAACATAAAGGGTAGAACAAAAATAGCGATGCATGAAAATAACGAAGCTGAAAATAATATTGCACTGTTTACGATGCCTAATTTACCGCCTCGCTTTGCGTGTATTCTGGAATATCGTCCCTTCAGCGTCTATACCCTTTTAAATAGCTAAACGACACAGTGGAGAGATATGGGATATTTGGCGTGGACGGCAGCAACCGGCTGTTTATTATTATTGATGTCACTCTCTTATGGCTGGATAAGCCGTGCACCGGTGTCGGTTTTTGGCCTTTATCTATTGGTGGGTATTGCCTGCGGCCCCTGGGTATTTAATATCCTCAATATTGATATTGCCGCACACGCCACGCTGACCAGCCGGGTGACGGAAATCGCCATGGCGGCTTCGCTGTTTATTACCGGGCTAAAAATTCGCCTGCCGCTGACGTCGCCTTACTGGAAGATGGGGATCAAACTGGCGCTGCCCGGCATGTTGCTCACCATCGGCGGAATGATGCTGGCCGCCCATTTCATGGCCGATCTCTCCTGGCCGCTGTCGCTGGCGCTTGCCGCGATCCTCGCCCCGACCGATCCGGTGCTGGCAAGTCTGGTCTCCATCAACGACGCCAGGGATGGCGACAAGCTGCGAATCGCTCTCTCCAGCGAAGCCGGGCTGAATGACGGCACCGCTCTGCCTTTTCTGATGCTGGCGCTGATCTGGCATCGGGCGGGCGGCAGTATCAGCACCGATGAGTGGCTTCGCTGGCTGAGCATCGATCTGGTCTGGGCGCTGGTGGGCGGTCTGGCGATCGGTTTTTTGCTGGGGCGCAGCATTGGGCTTATCGCCACCCGCTCCCGACATGCCCAGGGCGAAGTGGCGCCCAGCGATTTTGTCGCGCTATCGCTGATCTGTCTCAGTTTTTCCCTTGCCATGGCCGTCAGTGCGTCTGGTTTTCTGGCCGCGTTTGCCGCCGGGGTTGGACTGCGCAGTGCCGAAGTCAGCGTGCAGAAAAGGCATCCGGACCAGAAAGACGCTGAGCACAACTTACCGGCGGAAATGCAGGTCAATCCCCACGCGCGCCACGCGCTGGCAGAACATAACCCAATCAAATCGGTGGGGCTGGTGATTGGCGATGCGCTCTCCTTTGGCGATACGGTTGAGCGGATATTTGCGGCGGTGCTGGTGATTATTCTGGGCGTCACGCTGGCGCAGCACTGGGATATGCCCGCCCTGTCGCTGGCTTTCATCCTGTTTGTCATTATTATTCGACCGCTGTCGGTGCTGCTGCTGACCTGGCGCTCGGGAGAGTCGCTGCTCCACCGCCTGAGCCTCGGCTGGCTGGGAATTCGCGGCATCGGCAGCCTGAATTACATTGCGTATGCGTATATGCACGGGTTAGACAGCGCCCACGCGGGCGAACTGGCGGATATCGCCATTACGATAGTGACCTTCAGCGTGCTGATCCACGGCATATCGGTCACTCCGTTGCTGACGCTGCGCCACAAGCGGGAGCAGGAGTAAGGCACCGCTGCCACCCTGTGAACCAGATGCATCTTACATAAGAGAAACTGTATTAAAAACGTCTCGTTAAAAAGCAAAAAAAGAGGACAGAATATTATTTTCCGGTGATGTTCTTGATATTCATTGGGATTTATCTGAATTGAATCTACTATCGAATTCCCGGAACCTGCACATACTAAAGAGTTATTTTATGTTCTTTCACATAATATCAGGAACGACGCTCGCCATTCTGTTAGCTTTATCACCTTTATCTCACGCAGCAAATTCTGCACCCACCGTTCAGGAAGGCGACTGGGTCGCCAACGAATTCACCTTTAATAGCGGTGAAAAACTCAACGATCTGCGTATTCATTACTACACGCTCGGCGATCGCAGCAAACCTGCGGTATTACTTCTGCACGGAACGAACCAGCCGATTAAAGCGTTGCTGGCGCCAGGATTTGCCGGTGAGTTATTTGCGCCCGGCGCGGCGCTCGACAGCAGTAAATATTTCATCATCATCCCGGAAAGTATTGGCTCAGGGAAATCCTCCAAACCGTCAGATGGTTTGCGCATGAACTTTCCGCACTACGATTATGACGATATGGTGACCGCGCAATATCGCTTAATTAAAGAAGGACTCGGTATTGCGCATTTGCGCCTGGTGATGGGGTATTCAATGGGCGGTATGCAGACCTGGCTGTGGGGAGAAAAATACCCGACGATGATGGATGCGCTGGTGCCGATGGCCTCGCAGCCCAACGAGCTTTCTGGGCGTAACTGGATGATGCGACGCATATTAATTGAGTCGATCAAAGCCGATCCGGCCTGGGCGCAGGGTAATTACCAGCAGCAACCGCCTGCGCTGAAGACCGCCAATATTATGTTCAGTATTGCCACCACCGGCGGCACGCTGAATTACCAGCATAAAGCACCAACCCGCGCGCTGGCCGATAAACTGGTGGATGAACGCCTCGCCGCGCCGGTCACTGCGGATGCCAACGACTTTATTTATATCTGGAGTTCCTCGGCGAACTATAACGCGTTACCGGCGTTAAACCGTATTACCGCGCCGATGCTGATCATTAACTCCGCCGATGATGAACGTAATCCGGTAGAAACCGGGATCCTCAGCGGTGAGCTCCACAAAATAAAACAGGCTGAGCTTTTTCTTATTCCGGCCAGCGTGGAAACCAGCGGCCACGGCACCATGATGTCGGCGAAATTTTACCGCGACAAATTGCGCGCTTTTTTGGCCGCCACACCGGCACGGCAGGATAAAAAATAATCTCTTCACCTCAGGAAGTGGCGCACGTTGCTTCCTGATTTTTCGCATAACAACGTTATTTTCACCCCTCTTTTCTTTTTTCATTCATCGGTAACAGGGAAAACGCTATGTTTCGTCGAATAAAGATCCGTACTGCTCTTAGCATGATGATATTTTCACTGACGGCCTTATTACTGTTCGTGGGTATTCTGGGATTGGTGGCAGTGCAATCCGGGAATAAATCCTTTGCCCGCGTCGATACGGAAGTCTTGCCCGGTCTGGTTGCCTTAAATGAAAGCTCCGAGCTATTACTGCGTGGCCGTCTGGATTTACGCTTGTATGAATCGCTGGTCGGTAATGGCGAAACAGAGAAAGCCAACGTGGCGCTGGATCGCGCACGCGGCAAAATTGATAGCGCCAGCAGCAAATGGCAGGAGTACCTTAAATATCCGCAATCGGCTGAAGAGCAAGTTATCGCCAATGAGATGGCCACCAGCCGCGCCGCGCTGATGAATGAATTTATCGATCCGGCCTTTGCGGCGCTGAAAGCGGGCAAACTTGACGAATACCGCCAGCGCGCCGGGAAATCAACCGCGCTGTATGCCGCATTTGATAAGGCCTCTAAATCGCTGGTGGCGTTTAAAATTAAAAGCATTGACCGCGCCTATGATGACTCCAACAGCCGCGTTACACGCATGGCGTTTGTTCTCTACTTCTCGATTGCCTGTGCGCTGGTACTGGCGGGCCTGGCCTGGTCGGTGATGACCAACCTGATTGTCAAACCACTCAATAACGTGATTACCGTGTTTGACCGTATCGCCGAGGGCGATTTGCGCGCGCGCATTAATATTGCCGGGAAAAATGAAATCGCCCAGCTTTTCGCCGCCGTACAGCGTATGCGTGATGGCCTGGAGAATATGGTACGCATGGTGCGTAACGGTACGGATGCCATCGGCTCCGGCGTGGAAGAGATTGCTTCCGGCAATATCGATCTCTCCAGCCGTACCGAGCAACAGGCCGCCTCGCTGGATGAAACCGCCTCCAGCATGGAGCAGATTATGGCGACGGTAAAAAATAACGAAGACAACACACGCAAAGCGAACGAACTGTCGCAAAAAGCATCGAACACCGCTTCGCGTGGCGCAACCGTGGTCTCGGAAGTGGTTTCTACCATGACTGCAATCGAAAAAAGCTCTGCACAAATTGGCGATATTGTCGGTGTGATTGACGGCATTGCCTTCCAGACCAACCTGCTGGCGCTGAACGCCGCCGTCGAAGCGGCCCGCGCCGGGGAAGCCGGACGCGGCTTCGCGGTGGTGGCATCGGAAGTGCGCGTGCTGGCACAGCGCAGCGCCACGGCCGCGAAAGAGATTGGCACGATGATCAGTGATTCGCTCAGCCGCATTGAACAGGGTTCCGGGCTGGTGAAAGAAGCCGGCACGACGATGAACGAAGTGATGGTCGATGTGAAAAAAGTGGTCGAGATCATGGATGAGGTGATGCTGGCTTCCGGCGAGCAGACGCGCGGTATTTCGCAGATAAATATCGCCATTCATCAGATGGACGGCGTCACACAGCAGAACGCCTCGCTGGTTTCCGAAGTCGCAACCGCCGCCAGTTCCCTGCAACAGCAGGTGGTGAATTTGCAGCAGTCTGTCACACGTTTCCTCGTCGATGACGCGTCGATGCAGTCAGGAAGTGGCCGCCACGGCGGGCCGCAGGAGATGGCGCTGGCTAACGCCAATTAATGAAGTTTACCACAAGGTAAACCGACAACATCCACGCTACGGCGTGGATGTTTTTTTCAATAAACAAAATTTAATGATTCGAATTGCTGTGTATTAAATAATAAGTTAAAAAATTGCATAGCAAAAAATTTAACCACCTATTTTTTAATGAATATATCTTAAAGTAGGTTATTAAAACTCCCCCCAGCTGACGGTTCTCATTACCTGATGCACGACATTATTGCTGCGCTAAATCGCGTTAATAGATCTCTGTGAACAGCCTGTAAACCCTCAGTTTCTTGTGGCCTATGGGACTTTTATCCTTTATCGTATAAGGCATTAAGACAATTCTTAAGGGCGTATTTTCTGTGGCTGGAAATTTAACCTGCTGCGACCTAACAGCCCTGGTTAGCCGTATTTATGTTCACCGGGCAGCTAACGAATAAACCCTGCCTGAGTGATATATTCTCATTGGAGACGGAATTTTATGAGTATTAAGGCGCATGTCAGTGTCGCCCGTAAGTTGGGGTTTACTTCGCATCAAAATGCGGTTCCCCTGTTACGTGAGCTGGTATTACATAATGAATCTGACCAGACTTATCAGGATTTGACGCTGCATTTGCAGACTACGCCCGCCGTGCTTGAAGCAAAACAATGGAACATTGATCGCTTGCTTCCGCATTCCTCACTCGATATTCGCGATCGCGATATCAAACTTAATGCCGAATGGTTGGCTGAACTGACTGAAAGCGTCGTTTGCGAAATCACGTTATCTTTACGCCAGGGAGACGAGGCGCTTTTTACCGTTAATTATCCACTTGAAGCTCTGGCAAAAAACGAATGGGGCGGCGATGCAATGGTGGAATTATTACCATCATTCATTATGCCTAACGATCCCGCAGTCGACCGTCTGCTAAAGGCAGCATCAGATGTTCTGCACAGTGCAGGAAAAAGAGAATCCCTGGACGGTTACGAAAGCAAATCCAGAACGCGAGTTTGGGAGCTGACTTCCGCCCTTTGGACTGCCGTCTGTAACATGAATATCAGCTATGCCCTTCCCCCCGCCAGTTTTGAGCGCAATGGTCAGAAGATTCGCACACCTGGCGCCATTACGGAGGCAAGGGTCGCAACCTGCCTGGATACCTCACTCTTATTTGCTTCTGCGCTGGAGCAACTCGGTCTGAACCCGCTGGTCTTTTTAACAGAAGGGCACGCTTTTGCCGGGTTGTGGCTCCAGCCGCAAGAATTCGCACAACTGGTTACCGAAGATGTCTCTGCCGTGCGTAAGCGGATTGATTTAAAAGAGATGGTCGTATTTGAAACAACGCTGGCAACAAAAGCGCATCCGGCATCATTTACGCAGGCTTGCGAAGAAGCTCTTCAGCACCTGACGGAGAAAAATTTCTCTGCAGCCATTGATGTACGGCGCGCACGAATGCAAAAAATACGTCCACTTTCATTGAGTGGAACGGCGGCGGCAGCTCAGGTCGATGGCGTTGAACAACTCATTTCGCATGGTTTTGAAGATGCACCTCTCCTGCCGTCGTTTGATCTTGATATTGAGATTTCTGATGAAAAAGGGGCGGCCAGCCGCCTGGTTCAATGGCAACGCAAATTATTGGATTTAACGACCCGAAACCGTCTGTTGCACCTGCCGGAAAGTGCAAAAGGTATCAGGTTAGTCTGCTCGAATCCGGGAGTGCTTGAAGATAAGCTGGCAGAAGGTAAGCGGCTACGCATTGTTTCCTTGCCGAATCTGGAAATGGGCGGACGGGACGCAGAGTTATATCAGCAACAAACCCATGAAAACTTACGTGACGAATATGCTCAGCTTGCTCTGGAACGCGGCGAAGTCGTCTCTCCTCTTGAGCAGGAACGCCTTGAATCTTCGCTGATTGATCTCTATCGAAAATCCAAAAGCGACCTTGAAGAAGGCGGTGCCAATACGCTCTTCCTGGCAGTCGGATTTCTGAAATGGAAAAAAGCTGTCGATGACCCTAAAAGCTATTTTGCGCCGCTGATCCTTCTGCCTATTCAACTCGATCGTAAAAGTGCGCTCTCTGGCGTCACTATGCGGTTACTGGAAGAAGAACCTCGCTTCAACCTGACGCTGCTTGAGCTGCTGCGCAATGACTTCGCGTTGAACATTAACGGGCTGGAAGGCGAATTGCCCACCGATGAAAGTGGAATTGATGTTGATGGCATCTGGAATCTGGTACGGCGCGCTGTGCGTGATATGCCCGGCTTTGAGGTTACCCGCGATGTGGTGATTGGCACTTTTTCATTCGCCAAGTACTTGATGTGGAAAGACCTTATCGATCGCGCGCCGCAATTAATGGAAAGCCCATTGGTCAGATACCTGATTGAACGCGGCCAGGAAAATGCCTCTCTTGAAAAGAACGGCGAAATTATCGATGTCGATGAACTGGATGACGAAGTCGGCACACACGAGCTTTTTTTACCATTACCTGCCGACTCGTCGCAGGTCGCTGCGGTAGTCGCTTCAGCGAAAGGACGTGATTTTGTGCTGGACGGCCCTCCCGGGACAGGCAAGTCGCAAACTATTGCCAACATGATTGCCCACAACCTGGCGTTGGGCAGACGCGTATTGTTCGTCGCAGAGAAGAAGGCTGCGCTGGATGTCGTTTACCGCCGGCTTGAAGCGCAAGGGTTAGGCGAATTTTGTCTGGAGTTACACTCCAGCAAAACCTCGAAGATGGATTTTCTCAAGCAGCTCGAACGAGCATGGGATGTGCGCGATGCACTTACCGGACAGGAATGGGAAGATGAGGCGGGAAAAGTACATAGCCTGCGAAACAAGCTCAACGAGGTTGTGCGTTTACTGCATAAACGCTGGCCTAACGGCCTCACACTGCATCACGCAATGGGCCGGGTGATAAAAGATGCCAGTGCAGCAACACCGCAATTCACGTGGCCGGATAACACACTGCATACCGCCGAAGAACTTGAATATTACCGACAGATCGCCAGGCGTCTGGAGTTAAACCGCGACGCCTTTAAACAACATGGTGAACACTTTGCCCCGATAGCCCAGACGGACTGGACAAATGGATGGCAGTCATCTCTGATCGTCAGCGCAAAAATCCTGCCTGAAAAAATAGCCAGCCTCGAACAAGCGACCGATGCGCTACTTCAGGCAACTGGAATAACTGTCGAAGCTAAAGAACCCACGAAGTTGACGCAGTTGGCCTCTTTTTGCGAGTTATTGACTAAAGCAGGCGGCCTTGATCTCAGTTTTATGTTTGCTCCCGATGCCACAACCCGCATTGAAGCCGCCCATACCGCAATAGCCTTATTGCAGGAGATAACGGCGACCAAAGCACGTTTGTCCGTCACCTACCCTGCCGATAGCTGGCAGCATGTCAATGTGCCGCAACTCCGGGAAGCACTGACCCAGGCGGGTAAAAAATTCTGGTTCTTCGCCACCAGCGCGCGCAAAAAAATCATTCAGGGCATGATGCAGCAATGTGCCCTGAGTTCAGTACCTGATTTGTCGGGCGATCTGCCAGTCATTGAATTGCTTCAACCACTAATGCAACGTCTGACAGCGATAAATAGCGAGACGTTAACGCTTCCTGGCTGGAGCGGGCTGGCAACAGATTGCACAAAATTACAGTCGACTCTGGCTCTGGCCGAAGAGATCCGCAGCAAGCAAGGCATTTTTGCCTCTTCTCCGCAGCAACTCGCAGAGATACGTTCTGCGATTAAGACTCTGCTCATTGATGCCAATGATCTACTCGGCTCCGTCGGCGTGGTTGCCCATTTAAGCCGCAACCTTCGCGATGCTCTGGACGAGTTCGACAAGGCAAAAACAACCTTCTGTGGCTTGATAAAAGCATCCGAAGAGATCCTGTCTGTCCAGAAACTGCGTGACTGCGCGGTAAATATCCTTCAGCACTCGCCAGCACTGAAAGCATGGAGCGACTGGAGCCGTGTCAGGGAAGAAGCCATATCTCACGGATTGATGCCAATGTTGGCTGCGCTGATTCACCTTGATGCCTCAGATACCAGCGCCATAGAGATATTTGAAACCGCCTATTGTCGCTGGTTCGCCTCCTGGGTGATTGATGCCGAGCCGCTGCTACATAACTTTGTCCCGGCCGAACATATGAGCGATATCGAGGCCTATCGACAACATACCGATCGTCTGGCGAAGTTAACGGTGCGCTACATTCGCGCGCGTCTGTGCGGCGTTATCCCTGCCAAAAATGAGATTGTCAAACAAGGGGGTTTTGCCTTGCTGAAGCATGAGTTGCAAAAGTCCCGTCGTCATAAACCCGTGCGGCAGATGGCCGCAGAAATGGGCGATGCAATGTCAAAACTTGCGCCCTGCATGCTGATGAGTCCACTTTCTGTGGCGCAGTTTCTGCCGTCCAGCCAGGCACTGTTTGATCTGGTGATCTTCGACGAAGCCTCACAAATTTCGCCCTGGGATGCTATTGGTGCAATGGCGCGCGGCAGACAAGTCGTCGTGGCTGGCGACCCGCGTCAGATGCCGCCGACCAGTTTCTTCAACCGTGGAGCAAGTGATGCCGATGATGATACCGAAGAAGATATGGAAAGCATTCTCGATGAATGCCTTGCTGCCGGGTTATATAACCATAGCCTGAGCTGGCACTACCGCAGCCGCCATGAAAGTCTGATCACCTTCTCAAACCATCGCTACTATGACGGCAATTTGATCACATTCCCGGCCTCTGAAACCCGACAAAGCGCTGTGCAGTGGTGCAAAGTTGCAGGTGTTTATTCGAAAGGGAAAGGTCGCCACAATCAGGCCGAAGCGGAGGCGATTGTGGCAGAGACGGTTAAGCGCCTGACGGATAAGAAGTTCATCGCCTCAGGAAAATCGATTGGCATCATTACACTGAATACCGAGCAGCAGAAATTGATCAATGACTTGCTGGATAGAGCTCGCCAGCAACATCCGTCGATTGAACCCTTCTTCCAGCAAGAACGGGAAGAACCCGTGGTGGTTAAAAACCTTGAAACAGTGCAAGGGGATGAGCGCGATCTCATTATGCTTGGTATTGGTTTCGGGCCTACTGAACCTGGCGCCAACACAATGTCGATGAGTTTTGGTCCACTTAACCGTGAGGGCGGCTGGCGTCGCCTGAATGTTGCTGTGACACGCGCACGTCAGGAAATGATGGTATTTACCTCTTTTGACTCTTCAATGATTGACCTCAATCGTACCAGTGCGCGTGCTGTCGCAGACCTTAAGCACTTCATCGAATTTGCCCAGCGCGGCCCGATGGCGCTGGCGCAGGCCGTTCGCGGTTCCGTTGGCGGCTATGACTCGCCTTTTGAAGAGGCTGTCGCGAATGGTTTGATAAGAAAAGGCTGGCATGTTGTCCCACAAATCGGCGTATCCCGATTCCGCATTGATCTGGGGATCGTGCATCCGGATAAACCCGGAGATTACCTGGTTGGGGTTGAATGCGACGGTGCCACATACCATAGCGCGGCAACGGCCCGCGATCGCGACAAAGTGCGCAGCGCCATCCTGCAAGGTCTCGGCTGGAAATTATTACGTCTCTGGTCAACGGAGTGGTGGATTGATAAAGAGGGGGCGCTGGAAAGACTCGACGCAGCCATTCGCAATCTGCTTGAAGAGTCGAGAGCCGCCGACGCACTGCAGGAAACTGCCAGCGTTAAAGAAATGGAATCACCGACGGAGAGTGTGACAGAAGCGGCTAGTAGCACAGCACCGGAAGATATCCCGGTAAGCGTCGAAAGCGCCAATGATGAGGAGATTGCCGCGCCTGTCGAAACGATGAAACCTGTTCGCTCGTCGGAAGACGAAGACCCGGCTGCGGCAACACTACCCGCGCTGAAATATGCATCGTCAACGCTCCCGGAGATCAACCTGCCCGCACAGGGAAGCAAATACATCATTAATGATTTGCAAACGTGGAGCGACAAGGTTGATGCGGAACGATTCTATGGTGGTGACTATGACGAAATACTGAAAGCGTTGATTGACGATGTAGTGAAAGCTGAAGCGCCGTTACTGGAAACTACCCTGGTGCAACGTATTGCCCGCGTCCATGGTTTTAACCGTGCCGGTCGGCTGATTCGTGAACGGGTGATGGAGCTTGTTGATCAGCATTATCACGTGGCAATGGATCATTTCGGTGAAAATTTTGTCTGGCAATCCGCGGCGCAACGCGATGACTGGAATATTTATCGTTTACCGGCGACAGAAAACGATGTGCGACAGATTGATGCCATCGCTGGTGAAGAGCTGCGCGCACTGGCACTGCATACTCACAGTGATAATAAAATTGCCGATATTACCCGCTCATTGGGTATTAAGCGATTGACCAGTCAGGCAAGGCAAAAACTGGAATCGTTGATCTAATAAGGAGGCTATTTCTGGATTCGCGACGGAAATAGCCGCCATGCCCGGATCGCTGTTTACATCATGACGGCAGCATTCATTCAGCCATGCTGCCCCGCTTATCAACCGCCCTGTCCCTGCCGCCGCGCAAAATACTCAGCAGTATCCCGCCAACAATCAGCGCTGCGCCGGAGAGTTTGACCGGATCGAGACTTTCCCCCAGTACCAGACCGCCCATCACCACCGCCAGCGCCGGGCTGAGCAGCGACCACGGCAGGATCTGGTTGACCGGATAGCGTTTCACCAGCCAGTACCATAACGAGTAGGCAATCAACGACGAGCCAAACGCGCTGTAGAGCACGCCGAGCCAGCCGCGCCAGCCTGCGGCCATCAGCAGCGTGAGCTGATCGGTTTCGCAAAGCCACGAACTGAACCCTGCCAAAGGAATGGCGAAGAGCGATAACCAGCCGGTCATCGCCAGCGCGGGCGGTGGGCTGGCGCGTTTAACAATGATATTGGTACAGGCCCAGCCCGCGGCGCTGATCAGCAGTAAAACCGGCCCTTTCCACGAACTGAGCGCCGGGCTGCCGGAGAGCACCATCACGCCGAGTAGCGCCAGACCGACGCCGCACAGTTGCCGCCAGCCGAGCGGCTCTTTCAGCACGATCGCCGCCAGCACCATGGCGGCGGGGGTTCCCATTTGCACCAGCACCGCTGCGCTGCCCGCGTCGGTATAGCGCATCCCCAGCATCAGCAGCGCAAAATGGATAAAGCCAAAGGTAAATGCCAGCAGGATCAACAGCGGCACCTGCTGCAGGCGGATCGGGTTGAACGGCACCAGCACGGCGGCCACCACCATAAAGCGCAGCGCCAGCATCAACAGCGGCGGCAACTCCATCATGCCGATTTTCATTGCCACCACGTTGAAGGCCCAGCCGTTGACGACCAGTAGCAGAATCAGTCCATCGCTCAGGCTGATATTTTTCAACGGGCGACCATCAGCGGCGTGCGGGTGTGGTAATCGCTCTCCTGTTGAAAACGGGCGGCCAGCGCCAGCAACCGCCCTTCGCTGCCGTCCGGGCCGATCAACTGCAAGCCTACCGGCAACCCGTCCCGGTCAAAACCGGCCGGGAAACTCAGGGCTGGCAGCGCGCAAAGGCTGGCAATGGCGTTAAAACGCATATTCCCGGTCAGCACACTCTCTTGCTGACCGCCAATGTCTACCAGCTCCTGCCCTTTTAACGGCGCAGTAAACGGGAGCGTCGGCACCAGAATGACATCCAGTTCGCGAAACGCAGCAAGCACCTGCTCGCGCAGCAGGGTGCGATAACGCTGCGCCTGCAAATACTCCACGGCGCTGATGCCCAGCCCGGTTTGCAGCAGCAGGCGCACATCGTCGCCATAATCCTGCGGGCGCTCCTGCAACCAGCGGCTGTGTAGCGCGGCGGGTTCTGCGAGATTGATCAGCACCAGCGCATTTACCGCTTCCTCCAGCCCGCTTAACGCCACGTTTTCGCAGCGCGCCCCGGCATCGCTCAGCCAGTGAGTAAACGCCTGATACGCCTGAGCGACATCCGGATGCACCGTCTCGCTGTAAGCCCCCAGCAGGCCAACCCGCAAGCCGCGCAGGCTGGCCGGAATAGCCACGGCTTTTTCACCGGTGAGCGCGCTGTAAACGCGGGCGCAGTCGCTCGCCCACGGTGCGAGCGGGCCAACGGTATCCAGGCTTGCCGCCAGCGGAAAAACGCCGTCCGTTGCAATGCGCCCCACGCCCGGACGTAGCCCGGTTACGCCGTTCATCGAGGCCGGTAAACGTATCGAACCGCCGGTATCTGTACCGAGGGTTGCCAGCGCGCTGCGCACCGCTGCCGCCACGCCGGAGCCACCGCTGGAACCAGCGGGAATGCGTCGGCGGTCCCAGGCGTTGGCGCTGGCGCCGTAGTGCGGATTGTTGGTGGTGCCGCCCCAGGCAAACTCGTGCATGTTGGTGGTGCCAATGAGAATCGCCCCGGCCTGTTTCAGGCGCTTAACCACGCGGGCATCCTGCTGCGCGATATTGCCCGCCAGAATGCGGCTGCCGGCATGCATCTCTTCGCCCGCCACCGCAATGTTGGCTTTCACCGCCACGGGAATACCGTGCAGCGGCCCGGCGTCGTAACCGTGCTCCAGTTGCGTCTGGCTGGCGGCGGCCAGTGCGCGCGCCTGTTCCGCCCAGATGGCGTTGTAAGCGTTAAGCTCGCGCGTTTGCGCTTCACGGGCAAGGCAGGCTTCGAGCAGCTCCGGCACGCTGAACTCGCCGGCGCGTAAACGCCGGGCGGTTTCATCAATCGAAAAACGCAGTAACGTACTCATTTTTCGTGCTCCTGGCTCACCGGCGGGTGCAAAGGAGAAACCCACACGGTGGCCGGTTGCAGCAGTGGTGAAAAGTGCTGCAAAGCAAAATGATGGATCGCGGTTGCCCTGGTGTGGCACGCTTCGAGCAGCGGCGCTATCTGCGCCGCATCGGTTTGTGTGTACTGTTGAATCAACAGTAAACGCGGTGTGGTGTGCGAGTCCATCATCGTGCTCCTTACAAATTACCCATGGCGTCTACCGCTTGTTTGGCTTTTTCAGCGAGTGCGGTATTAACGTTGTTTTGATATGACGTGGCATCGGACGGATACGCTTTAATGTTTTTCGCGTACAGCGCGATGTTCATGTTGTTGTCCCACGCTTTTTGCGACACCAGCACATTCTCCGGGTAGCCTTTGGCGTCGATCTCACGTTGTACGGCGGCTTTCACCGTTGATTCCGGTAAGTTGGGGAAGTATTTCCGCGCCACCTGGACTGCCGCATCCGGGTGGCGATAGATAAAGCGCGATGCCTGCTCAAAAGCGGTCACCACGCCCTGTGCTGCCTGCGGGTTTTTATCAATCCACGACTGCGTTGTCGTCAGGCTGGAGAAGGCAAACGGATACCATGACGGGTTTGCCGGGAAAGAGTATGTGACGTGCAAGCCGTTTTGCTGTTCCGCCATGGTCACCTGCGGTTCTGCGGCCAGCGCATAGTCGGCGCGACCGGCGGCCACCGCCGGGATTTCGTTACCAATCGCCACATGCACCAGTTTTACGTCTTTCAGGTTTTGCTGTTTGATGAGGTAGCTCATAAACGCCCAGGTAGTGTCGGGCTGCGGGCTGGTCACCACGCGTTTGCCGGATAAGTGCGACAAGTTGTCCTGCAATGAGGTGGCATCGTTGCCAAATACAAAGATGGTCGGCGCGTTCTGCACACCGGCAACCACCACGCCATTACCGCCATTTTCACGGCTCTTCGGCACGAAGACCGGATCCTGAATCGACAGATCCGCCGAGCCGCCAATCACCGCCGCCCATGATTGTGCGCCACCGCCGCCGGTGCTGATTTTCACCGCCACGCCCTGCTGTTTGAAAAAGCCCTGCTCCTGCGCCACATACAGCGGCAGATAGAGCAACGACTGGAAAGCCTGGTTGATACGGACCGGCGTTTCCGCCGCCAGCGCGCTGTGACTGAAGGTTACCGCCAGCAACGGTACGGCGACAGCGAGAGTGCGATACATAGCATGTTTCTTCATCATTTCTTGTCCCACGAGAGAATAAGGCGTTCGATGAACGCAACCAGAGCGTTGAAGCACAGCATCATCAGCATGACCAGCACGATCCCGGCCAGCACAATGTTCATACCAAAGTTGGAACTGCCCAGCAGGATCATGTGGCCGACGCCGCTGTCCGACGAGATGTACTCGCCGACAATCGCGCCCACCAGCGCAAACCCCACATTCAGACGCAAGCCAGAGAGCACCCATAGCATGGCGGAGGGCACCACCAGCTTGATAAAAATGGTGCCACGCCCGGCATTAAAAGAGCGCAGCAGATTGATCAAATCGGGATCGGTGCGTAGCGCGCCTTTGTATGACGTGGTCAGCGAAACCACCACGCAGGAGAAGGCCACAATCACCACTTTCGACAACATTTCGGTGCCGAACCAGATAATGGTGATGGGCGCAATCGCCAGCACCGGGATCGCGCCAATGGCGGCGATAAACGGCGCGGCGAGATCGGAGATAAAGCGCGAATACCACAGTAATAAGCCGAGAATCGACCCGCCAATCGCTCCGACGGCAAAGCCGATAATGGTCTCCAGCGCAGTGACCTTAATGTCCCCCAGCATTTCGCCAGAGTGGAAGCGATCAACCAGCACTTGCCACACCTGCGACGGGCTGGAAAAGAGAAACGGGTTGATCTGCCCGCTGCGCACGCCCGCTTCCCAGCCGCCGAGCAGCAGCGCGACAATCGCCACTTGCAGGGTAATCAGCGTGTAGCGCCGGGCATTAAGCGAGCGGAAAAAACTTTCGCGGGGGCCACGACGGCCTGAGCCGGCGACTGTCTCCCGGGAAGAAACGCTGTTCATTGCCATAGGGTCCTCATCATTCATTGATGGATGCGGGCTGCGTGCCGATGCTGCGCCAGATCCGCTCGTAATAGTCGTTAAAACGTGGCGAGAGTCTGCGCTCGGGGATCGCCAGACTGTCGGTCTCAAGATCGATAGCGATCTCCTGCACGATTTCGCCCGGATGCGCTTTCATCACATACACGCGATCCGACAGCGTGACCGCCTCTTCGATATCGTGGGTGATAAAAATCACCGTCTTCTGCTGCTGTTTCACCACGCTAAGCAGCTCGGATTCGAGGGCAATTTTCAACGGATAATCCAGCGCCTTGTAGGCTTCATCCATCAGAATGATTTCCGGCTGCGTCACCATCGTGCGCATCAGCGCCACGCGCTGGCGCATACCGCCGGAAAGCTGCGACGGGTATTTCTTCTCGTAGCCTTCCATGTGGTACAGCTCGAACAGGGTTCTGGCACGCTCGCGCGCTTCCCGTTTTGGCATGCCCTGCACTTCCAGGCCGAGGATCACGTTGTCGATCACCGTGCGCCACGGAAACAGCAGATCTTTTTGCAGCACGTAGCCCAGTTCCGGCGATGGCGCGCCGGTGGTTTCCCGATTCTTCAGCAAAATGCTGCCGCTGTCCGGCGTCAGCAGGCCGGTAATAATGTTAAACAGCGTTGACTTGCCGCAGCCGCTGGGGCCGACAAAAGAGACAAATTCGTTGCGGTTCGCGTGAAAGTGCAAATCCTGCAAAATGGTGGTGCGACCGCCGCCGGGCGTGGCGTAACTTTTACGAATACCGATGGCTTCCAGGACCTTACTCATGCTGACCTCCGCTGGCGTGGCGGTTATGCACTGTCAGGGGTGAAGGCGGTGCATTCACCGGTACATAATCTTTTAAGAAGTGATACCCGAGATAAGCGGTGCTACGGGCGCGACGTATGGCCCCGCCAATATCGACTTTTGCCAGCGCCATCCCTTCCTGCGTACCGCTGTCCGCCATGATGTTGCCCAGCGGATCGATAATGCGGCTGTGGCCGTGATAGAGCAGATTGCCGTGGCGACCGCAAAGATTGGATTCAATCATCCAGCACTGGTTTTCCAGCGCCCTGACCCGGCCAAACAGCGTGTAGCTCTCCACCATTGGGTCGGCATCCCCGGCGCTACCGTCGCCGCCATAACCCCAGGCGGTTGGCATGATCATGATGTCGGCACCTTTGAGCGCCAGTTCGCGGGTGCTCTCCGGGAAGACTTTGTCGTAGCAAATCAGCATGCCGATGCGCCCGAGCGGGGTGTTGAAGACCGGGAAATCGTCGCCGGGGTAGTAGACGTGTTTTTCATCGCCCGGCTGATGCACTTTGCGGTAGACGCCGGTAACGCCATCCGGCCCCAGTAATATGGCGCTGTTAAACAGCACTTCCGCATGCTGCGGATGGCGCTCGGTCATGCCGAACACCACAAGCAGATTGAGCCGCTTTGCCTGCTCGACCAGCAGGCGAATGCTTTCGCTGGCGCCGATGGTTTCCGCCTGTTCAAATTGCCAGGCCACCGTATCGGCATCCCATGCCAGCGTATCGCGCAGATAGCCTTGCAGGATCTGTTCCGGGAATACCACCAGTTGTGCGCTGTGCGATGCGGCATTCTCCATCCAGCGCAGGAGATTGCTCAGATTTTGCGCCTTGTCGTAGCAGGCGGGCAGCGTAATGCTGGCGATTGTGATGTCTGCCATCGTCGTCTCCACTTTTTTTTCTTAAACTGCATTTCTGGTCACAGAATTACCAATATATTTTTCTTATAAGAAAATTTTTCTCGAATGTGAGAATATGCAGCTATCACCCGATATCACACAGGGAGTTGAGGATGAAAACGCCCAGACAACATGAAACTTCAGGGCTCGGTGCGGCGCTGACTAATGAGAAAGATTTTGGCCTGCGCATTAAAGCGATTCGTATCACCCGCGATATGACGCTCGAACAGGTGGCCGAAGTAAGCAGCGTCTCTATTTCCACCCTGTCGAAAATTGAAAAAGGCCAGGTTTCCGCCTCGTTTGACACCATTGCCAAGATCGCCGGGGCGTTTGATTACTCGCTGGCGGAGCTGTTTACCGATAACCCGCGCCCTGTGGAATCTGCCCCGCCAGCGGTACAGGCGCGACGCACCTATACCCGCGCCGGTGAAGGGTTATCCTTTGCCAATCCGTGGTTTCGCTACGATGTGCATGCCACCGAGTTGCTGATTAAAGGCATGATCCCGGTGGTGATGGAGATTGAAACCCGCGAGGTGCCGCCAAAAGAAGCCTGGTCTGAGCATGAAGGAGAAGAGTTTATCTACGTGCTGGAAGGTGAAGTGACGCTGCACACCTCCTGGTACGCGCCGCTGACGCTGCAAGTGGGCGACAGCGCGTATATCGACAGCACGATGCCGCACACCTTTGTGGCGCAGGGCACCGCCACCGCGAAACTTATTTCTATCTGCCTTGCGGAAAAACTGGAGTTCTCCAACACCCAGGGCGTGAAGAATCCCTGACGGCGACCGGCACGTTCTGCCTGCGCCGCAATGCGCGACAGAGCCGCCGGACCGCTTTTTGCTTGACCTTGCCCCGGTGCCTGCCCGTACTATCAGCGCCATACATCATCAAAATTAATGGTTGGCATACACATGGAACAGGTTGAACACAGTGATAATGCGTTGCTGCTGAGCGAGTGGCAGGATCTGCTGAACCAGACTTCACCGCAGGTTCACGACATTTTGACTGCGCTCAGCGATGAGGAAATCCGTCATCTGGTGACCGCTTTTTATGACTACATGCTTTCACATTCTGAAAGTGAACTGTTTTTGAATACCGATCAGGTCAGCTCGCGGCTCAGCCACAGTATGTTCCACTGGTTGCGCAGCGTGCTCGGCAGCGCCGGTGAAGATCTGCCGCAACTGTTAGAGAATCAGCGGGCCATCGGCATTGTGCATGCGCGCATTGGCTTACCGCTGGATCTGGTGGCGCGCGGCGCGCGTAAGCTCAAGAATGAGCTTTATCGTCTGCTTCAGGCCAAAGCGACCATTCCGGCTTCGCTGCTCAGCGACACCCTCTGTTTCAGTAGCCTGGCGATGGATACCGCAATCGAAGCGATGACGGTATCCTGGTCGCCGGGCTATCAAAACTCCATGCAGGCGCAGGAGCAGTATCGCCTGTTATCCATTTATGATGACGTGAACGTTGAGCGCGAACGACAGATTAACGCGCTGACCAGTTGGGAAAATCAGTTTATCTACAATATCGCTACCGGCTTACCGGCGGCGGACATTATCACCTTGTCGGCGTCGGAATTTGGCATGTGGCTGGCGCATAAGGGCCGTTATTTGCTGGGTAATCAGGAGATGCTGACCAGCATTGATGAGCTGATTAAACAGGCGGACGATCGGCTGGCGCGGATGCGGGCCAGCGAAAAACAGACGGCGGAGTCGCGCCTGAGCCTGTTACAGGCCATCCGGCAGCTTACCGGGCAGATCCATCGTCTGCTTGCGGCGATGTTCGACGCGCTGGTGGAGCTGGAGAACGGCAAAGATCCGCTGACGCAACTGTTTAACCGCCGCTTTATTCCGACCATTATGCGGCGGGAAATCTCGCTGGCGTTGAATGTGCGTAAACCCTTTGTGCTGGCGATGCTCGACATCGATTATTTCAAGAAAATCAATGACAGCTTCGGCCACAACGCGGGCGATATTACGCTGAAAAGCGTGGCGGCAGTGATTTTTGACCACTTCCGCAGCAGCGATTATGTGTTCCGCTATGGCGGCGAGGAGTTTATGGTGCTGCTGGTGGAATCGGATCTGTCGCAGGCCTCCATTATGCTGGAAACCTTACGTACAAAAATCGCCGGGCTGGCGATTGAAGTCGCCCCCGGTAAACCTATTTCCGTCACCGTCAGTATCGGCCTGGCTGAATTTGATTATCACCCGGATTACAAACGGTTAATTGAGAAAGCGGATCGCGCGCTGTACGTGGCTAAAAGCCACGGGCGCAACCGGCTGGAAACGAGCCGGAACTGAGTATCGCCCGTTCCGGCTCTTTGACTTAACGGTAAACAATACCGCCATCAATCAGGATTGACTGCCCGGTGACATAATCGGAATCCGGGCCAGCCAGATAAGAGACCAGGCTTGCGACATCATCCGGCGTTTCGGCGCGGCCAAGCGCGATACCGCCAACGTATTTGTTCCAGGTTTCGCCAATCGCGGCGCCGGTGATTTCTGAGAAGCGTTTATCGATTTCCGTCCACATGCCCGTGCCGACAATCCCCGGGCAATAAGCATTTACCGTGATCCCACGGCTGGCGTACTCTTTCGCCGCCGTTTGCGTCAGCGCGCGAACAGCAAATTTCGTTGCCGAGTAGATGCCGAGCAGCGCAAAACCGTCATGCCCGGCAATAGAACAGGCATTGATAATTTTCCCTTTCTGTTTACGGTCGATAAATTTCTTCGCCGCCGCCTGGATGCCCCACAGCGTTCCCTGCACGTTGATGCGCATGATGCGATCAACCTCTTCCGGTGTCACATCCGCCAGTGCCTGCACCTGCGCGATACCGGCGTTGTTGACGATAATATCGAAGCCGCCAAGCTTGCTTTCCGCCTGGTTGACGGCCTCATACACCTGCTCGCGATCGGCGATATCCGCCACGAAAGTGGCAACCTGACGTCCCAGCGCTTTAACCTCTGCGGCAACCGCATCCAACCCTTCGCGCTTAACATCAACCAGCATCAGCGACGCGCCATCCTTTGCCAGACGCAAAGCAATACCCCGACCAATTCCCTGACCCGCGCCGGTGACCAGAGCAACTTTATTTTCGATAGCCATAATCTCTACTTACCTCATCCTGATTAACGGTTATTCTGCCCGCTGGCGCACAGTCTGATGGGCAAAAAGGCCTGACTATGCACCGGTGGTGGATGGTTATTTACTCTATAGACACGAACAGAGATGGCCTACCCCCTCTGATGGGGGGGAAGCACAGGGCGAGAGAGGGAGACATGGCGTTTTTATCCTCAACCAGGGATCTACCCGCAGTGCAGACGCACGATGAACCGTTCCGTTTCGCCCGCGCGTTACCGCTGATCCTCACCAAGCTCACGCCACCGCGCTCGCCGGGCGCGTTAGTGCAGCGTGACCGGCTGTTACAGCAGCTTGATGGCGCTTCTTCCCGTACCCTGACGCTGGTGCGCGCCGCGGCCGGGTTTGGCAAAACGACGCTGCTGGCGCAGTGGTATCATCGCCGCCAACAGCGGGGCGACAGCATCGCCTGGCTGAGCCTTGAAGAGGATGACAACTCGCCGCTGCTGTTTATGCGTTACGTGCAGGAGGCGTTACGCCCGCTCAGCCAGCAGGAAAAAACCTCACCCTCTCCGGTGTTCCCCGGCGAACTCGCTGATGATTTAGCCCACTTCTGCGCCACGCTGGTTAACCTGTTGCACACGCAGCCGCGCCCGTTGTACCTCATACTTGACGATTACCAGAACATTCAGCACCCGGAGATCCATGCCGGGATACGCTGGCTGCTGGCCCATGCGCCCGCCTGCCTGCATCTGGTTTTAGGCAGCCGTTGTCCGCCGCCATGGGCGCTCAGCCGCCTGCAAATCGAGGATCAACTGCTGGAGATCGACGATGACGCGCTGCGCTTTACCCACGAGGAAGCCCACGCCTGGTTTTCCGCGACCAGCGCAACACCGGTAAAAAAAGAGACGCTTCACCGCTTGATTTCGGTCACGGAAGGCTGGATTGCGGGCATGAAAATGGCCGCGCTTGCCCCGCACGGTCACACCAATAACGAGGGGAGCCTGCGGGCCAGTTCCCGGTCAGTTTCGCGCTATCTGGATGAAGTCGTCTTCGCCCCGCTATCGGCTGAGGTGTTTGATTTTCTGCTGCGAACGTCCCTGCTCAATCGTCTTCATCCGGCATTGTGCGATGCCGTAACCGGTCTGCATAACGGCGAGGAGATGCTCGCCTGGATAGCCGGGCGCAACCTGTTTCTCTCCACGCTCGATGACGAGGGATTCTGGTTTCGTTACCACCCGCTTATGCGCGATGCATTATTAACGCGTTTACAGCGTCATGGGCAGGAAGCGGTGAGTTTACTGCATGAACGCGCCAGCACCTGGTTTGCCGCTCAGCAACTGTGGGCTGAAGCCATCCGCCATACGCTTGCCGCCGGTAAACCAATGACCCGCCATGCGGTTGCCGGGGCACAATCGCTGGCTGAAGAGGGCGATATCGATACCATGGTGCGCTGGATGCGCTATCTGCCTGCGGACGTGACGCCCGCGCGCATCGAACTGCAAATCAACCTTGCATGGGCGCTGGCGCACTATTTCCGCTTTGACGATGCGCGCCAGTTGCTGGATGAACTCGACGCGCTGGCGGCAAAAACCCCGGCGCTGGCCCGCCCTGCCCGCATCAAATTACGCGTGGTGCGGGCGATTTGCGAAGCCTTCGCCGAAAATATTGCCGCCAGTCTCGCTATTGTGGAGCCGCTGTTGCAGGCGGTGCCCTGCGGCGATATCTGGGTAGATGGCCTGGTGTGCAATATTCTCAGCTACGGCTACCTTGTCGCTTCACGCCCGCAGCAGGCGCTGGCTGTTCATCAGCGTGTCGCCATTGCGCAAGCGCCCCTGCGCAACCTGTTTGTGGAGGTCTATCGCGCTTTCGTGATGGCGCAGGCCTGTCTGCGCCAGGGGGATTTAACGCAGGCTAAGCAGCTGGCTTCCCGCGCGCTGAGCCATGCGGAACAGCATACCGGCACAAATTCCAGCAGCAGCGCAACGCTGGCGCCGGTGCTGGCGGAAATCGCCTGGGAACAGGGAAGCGATGAGCGTATCGAAGATCTGTTGACCCTGCGGCGGCAAACCATTGATGACGTCTGCCCGCCGGACGGTCTGAGCAGCTGCTACCGTGTGCTGGCACGTTATGCGCAGCACAACAACCAGCACCACGAAGCGCTGGCGCTGTTACAGCATGCTGAACAACTGGCTGAGCGACGCGGCTGGTTGCGCATCCGCGCGTTGCTGCTCGCTGAGCGGCTGGCGCTTTATCTGCTGGCCGGTCATCACAATGCCGCCGAAAGTGTGCTGGCACAGTTGCTACAGATTCGCGCGGCGGACCCTCATCAACAAACGCTTATCGACAGGTACAGCGCCATCAGCCAGTGCCGGATGCAGATGGCGCGCGGCGAACCGCTGGCGGCAGCAAGGTTACTTCACGCGCAGGTGGAGACGCTTGAACAGTGCGGCGAATGGCTTAGTGCTGTGCGCTTGCGCTTGCTGGAAGCCATTGCCCTGTTCCGCGGCGGAGAAATCGCGCAGGCAGCCGCGGTGGGTTTACCGGCACTGCACAGCGCGGTGGCGAAAAATTTGCGCCGCAGCCTGCAAGACCTCGGCCCGGATCTCACCTTGTGGCTGGCTCACCTGAACAAGCAACCCGCGCAGGAAGCGGCCATCCGCACTCTGCTCAACCAGCTAAGCGCGATGCTGCCCGCCTCCGCAACCGCAGGCCTGCGGTTAACGGAGCGCGAACAGCAAACGTTGTGCTTAATTGCCGATGGCCATTCCAACAAACAGATCGCCCGCTCGCTGGGGATTTCTGTGGAAACCGTCAAATGGCACCTGAAACAGCTGTATGAAAAGTTGCAGGTGAAGGGGCGCATTCAGGCGGTTAATCAGGCGCGTAAACAACAACTGTTACGCTGACTACTGGCGAAGGGCTTCCAGCAGCGCCTGGTTAAAACGCGTCGGTTCTTCCATCTGCGGCGCGTGGCCCAGCCCGTCAAACTCAATCAGCTTCGCGCCGGGGATCGCTTTCGCCGCTGCTTTACCGAGCTGTGCATAGTGACCCAGCTTCGCTTTCACCGCCGGTGGCGCAATGTCGCTGCCAATTGCCGTGGTATCCGCCGTGCCGATCATCAGCGTGGTCGGCGTTTGCAGATCCTTAAACTCATAGAACACCGGCTGGGTAAAGATCATGTCGTAGATCAGCGCCGAGTTCCATGCCACCCGCTCATGCCCAGGCCCTTTATTCAGCCCTGCCAGCATCGTCACCCAGCGCTCGTATTCCGCTTTCCAGCGCCCGACGTAGTAGGTTTTCAGTTCATACTCGCGGATACTCGCCGCCGAGAGTTTCAGCTCCCGCTGGTACCATTGGTCCACCGTGCGATACGGCACGCCGAGCGCTTTCCAGTCTTCCAGACCGATCGGGTTCACCAGCACCAGTTGTTCAACGGCTTGCGGATACATCAGCGCATAGCGCGTCGCCAGCATTCCGCCGGTGGAATGGCCAACGATCACCGCACGAGAAATACCCAGTCTTTGCAGTAACGCGTGGGTATTGTCGGCTAATTGCTGAAAAGTGTACTGATAATGCGCGGGTTTGCTGGAGGTGCAAAAGCCGATCTGATCCGGCGCGATAACCCGGTAACCCTGCTGGCTCAGCGCCGCGATCGTGTTTTCCCAGGTGGCGCCGCAAAAATTCTTGCCGTGCAACAGCACCACCGCCCTGCCGTTGCTTTTGCCGACCGGCGCAACATCCATATAGCCCATTTGCAGGTTCTCGCCCTGCGAGGTAAAGGCGAACGTTTGCTTAGGATACGGATAGGCAAAACCTTCCAGTTGCGCGCCATACGACGGGGTGTCGTCCGCACTGGCATGCCCGGCATACAGCGCCGCAAGTAGCATTAGCGGCAGACATTTTTTCATTCCAGATTTCATGATGGTTCCTCCTTGAAAAGAGAGCAAAAAAGAAAGCATAGCCTGCTTTCGCCCGGCGTGGGCAAATGCGTCTGCGGCTATGCTGCGCTGCTCTCCAGCCGCTGACGATGACGCAGGCCAGGGAACATCTTCATCCACAGCGCCACCACCAGCAGCGTGCCGATACCGCCCAGCGCCGCAGCGGGCACCGCGCCGAGCCACGCGGCGAGCATGCCGGATTCAAATTCGCCAAGCTGGTTGGAGGTGTTGATAAAGATCGAGTTCACCGCATTGACCCGCCCGCGCATCTCATCCGGGGTATCCAGTTGCACCAGCGAACCGCGGATCACCATGCTCACCATATCGCAGCCGCCGAGGGCGAACAGCGCCAGCAGCGACAGCCACATCAGGTTTGAAAACGCAAACACCAGCGTCGCCACGCCAAACCCGGCAACGCTCAGAAACATGATCATGCCGACGTTGCGCGTCAGCGTTCGGTGGCTGAGCCAGAAGCCCACCAGCAGCGCTCCGACCGCAGGCGCGCTGCGCAGCAAACCCAGCCCCAGCGGCCCGGTATGCAGTACATCGTGAGCGAAAATGGGCAGCAGCGCCGTCGCCCCGCCCAATAACACGGCGAACAGATCGAGGGAGATCACGCCCAGCACATCCGGGCGGTTGCGGATAAAATTCACCCCGGCGAACAGCGATGAAAGCGTGGCCGGAGTGCGTTTCGGCTGCGCCTGTTCATAGCGCAGCGTGATCACCAGCAGCAGCGACACCAGATACAGCCCCGCCGTGGCGGTATACACCACATCCGCGCCCGCAGCATAGAGAAACCCGCCCAGCGCCGGGCCGACAATCTGCGCCGCCTGGCCGGAAACCGCATTGGCGGCGGTGGCGCGGGGTAAAATCGAGGCCGGAACCAGCGCCGGCAGCATCGAAATCATCGACGGTGATTCGACGGTTTTGGCGCAGGAGATAATAAAAATCAGCAGCAGGATCACCCCGACGCTGGCGTCGCCTTGCCACGTCAGCCAGGCCAGCGCCGCAATCGCCAGCCATTCGCAAATCTGCCCGATCAGCACCACGCGGCGCCGGTCAAACTGATCGGCGATATGCCCGGCAGGCAGCGCCAGCGTGACCGAAGGAACAAACTGCACCAGACCAATCATCCCCAGCCAGAAGGCGCTTTGCGTCTGGGAATAGATCTGCCAGCCGACAATGATGGATAACATCTGAAAACCAAAGCTGGAGCTGGTTCGCGCCAGCCAGAACGCCACAAACGAACGGTGCTGCAATAAACGACCATCACTGCCGGGTAATACGGGTGCCATAGTTTATCTCATCTTATCCCCGTCATACTTCAAGTTGCATGTGCGTTGGCTTTCCTGTTCGGGGCCAGCGCTGGCGCTGTTCAAAACGGAAAAGCGCTTTGTCCTGCAACTCGAATTATTTTGGGTATTGTATTAATGCCCTGCCGCGGGCGGCGCGCCAGACGCGCCGGAACGCACAAACGGCGGGCGGGCAAACCAAATCAACACCATCAGTACCATGAAACCCCAGCCCAGCAGCCAGAAATAGTCGATGGTCGACATCATATAGGCCTGCTGCTCGATGGTTTTATCGACGGACGCAAGGTGCTGCTGCGTCACACCGCCCATCTTTTGCAGGTAATCCATTGCTGCCGGGTTATAGGTGGTGACGCTCTCGGTGAGGTTAGCATGGTGATAAACCTCACGCCGCGACCAAATCCAGGTGGTGAGCGACGAGGCGAAAGAACCGCCGAGCACGCGGAAAAAGGTCGCCAGCCCGGAGCCTTCCGCCACTTCAGCACCGCTCAAATTCGACAGCACAATGGTGGTGATCGGCATAAAGAAGAAGGCCACGCCGATGCCCATAAACATCTGCACTTCGGCAATGGTGCGAAAATCGACGCTGGTATTAAACTGCGCGCGCAGCAAGCATGATATGCCCATCGTCAGGAACGACAGCGTGGCGAGGAAGCGCAGATCCACTTTGTGCGCATAGCGGCCGATAAATGGCGTCAGCAACAGCGGTAAAAACCCCATCGGCGCAGCGGCCAGCCCGGCCCAGATGGCGGTGTAACCCATCTGGGTTTGCAGCCACTGCGGCAGAATAATGTTGATGGCGAAAAATGCCGCATAGCCAAGCGTCAGCGTTGCCGTACCGATGGCGAAGTTACGATCCTTAAACAGCCGCAGGTTCACAATCGGGTGCTTTTCCCCCAGTTCCCAAATCACAAACGAGACCAGCGCAATTGCGGAGATAACTGACATGACGATGATTTCCGGCGCGTTGAACCAGTCAATATCGTTGCCTTTGTCGAGCACCACCTGCAACAGCCCAACGCCGAGAACCAGCAACGCAATGCCAATGTAATCAATCGGCGCGGTGGTAGTGGCCTCTTCCCTCGCGCGGAGCTGGCTCCAGACGGTAATGGCGGCGAAAATCCCGATCGGCACGTTGATATAAAAGATCCACGGCCACGAGTAGTTATCGGTGATCCAGCCACCGGTGATCGGGCCGACAATCGGCGCCACGACGGTCACCATCGACAGCAGCGCCAGCGCCATACTGAGTTTGCTGGTCGGGAAAATGACCAGCAATAGCGTCTGGCACATCGGGAACATCGGCCCGGCGAAAAAGCCCTGCAGGGCGCGGAAAATAATCAACTCGGTCATGCTGTGGGCAAAGCCGCAGAGGAACGAGGTCAGGGTAAAGAGCGCCACCGAGCCGACAAACAGCTTAAGCTGGCCGAAACGTCGGGTGAACCAGCCGGTCAGCGGCAGCGCAATGGCGTTGCACACCGCAAACGAGGTGATCACCCAGGTGCCCTGATCCGAGCTGACGCCGAGGTTACCGGCGATGGTCGGCAGCGCCACGTTGGCGATGGTGGTATCCAGCACCTGCATAAACGTTGCCAGCGACAGCGCAATCGTCGCCAGCAGCAGGCTGGGAGGCGTAAACGCCGACTTATCTTGCATAACGTCTCTCTTAGCGGGCGCTGGACGCTACCGCCTGGCTGTTGTCATGAAGAATTTTCGCCACCAGTTGATCGGCATTTTGCAGCGCGTTCTGGTACACGTCCGTGGTAAAGCGCGGCGCGGCAACGGTCTCCTGCGGCAGCAGATGACCGTCCGTATCACGGATATCCACGCGGGCGAACATCGACAGCCCGACGCGCAGCGGGTGTTTCTGCATATCGTGCGGATCGAGCGTGATACGCACCGGCAGACGCTGGACAATTTTGATCCAGTTACCGCTGGCGTTCTGCGCGGGCAGCAGCGAGAAGGCGCTGCCGGTACCAATACCCAGGCTCTCAATCACTCCGTGGTATTCAACGTTATCGCCATAGAGATCGGCGGTCAGCGTCACTTTCTGCCCCAGTCGCATGGTTTCCATCTGGCTCTCTTTAAAGTTGGCATCCACCCAGACCTGATCCAGCGGCACAATCGACATCAACGTGGTGCCGGAATCAACCCGCATGCCAAGCTGCACCGCGCGTTTGGCAACAAAGCCGCTCACCGGCGCAACAATGGTGCTGCGGGCATTATCAAGGTAGCGCTGGCGCAGCGTGGCGACCGCGCTTTTGATTTCCGGGTGGCTGTCGATCACCGTGTCATCGACCATCGCCAGATTGGTGGTTAACGCCTGTTGCGCCGCCACCAAGTCGCTTTTCGCGGTGGTCACCGCATCGCGGTAATGCGCCAGATCTTCAGCGGCAATCGCCCCGCTGGCGAAAATCTTTTGCCGACGCGCATAGTCATTTTGCGCGGTTTGCAGCGTCACCTGTTTCGCTTCGACCTGTGCGCGATAGTTATCGGCGGTACTGTAAAGCCCGCGCACCTGACGCACGGTGCTGGCAAGGTTGGCTTCCGCCTGTTGCAGGGCGATTTCCGTATCGCTCGGATCGAGCAGCACCAGCGGCTGCCCTTTTTCTACGTAATCACCTTCATCCACGGTAACTTGCGTGACGGTGCCGGCGATTTGCGGCGTCAGCGTCACCAGGTTGGCGTTAACGTAAGCGTCATCGGTCGTTTCGTAATAGCGAGCATACAAAAAGTACCAGGCCAGACATCCTGCGGCGATAACCAGCAGAATGAGGAACAGAATAGCGAAGTTGCGCTTACGTTTGCCCGGCGCACGTTCGGCTTGTGCAGATGAAGTTTGCATCGTGAATACCTTATTGGACAGCTTAGCGATGTGGGCGAGTTGCCTCGTCCGGCAACATTTTTATCAGTAAATCGACCAGCAATCGGGCCTCTTCGGGTGTCAGGCGGCTGGTCAGCGAACTGAGAATCGAGGCCAGCGCCTCATTCTGGAAACGTTCGCAGATCTGCAGCCCTTTTTCGGTCAGGGCCAGGATCACCTGGCGTTTATCCTCCGGGTTGGTGTTGCGCACGATCAGATCACGTTTCACCATCCGTTCCAGCATGCGGCTCATCGCCCCGGCATCCATCAGCAAGTTTTTGCTCACTTCAATCGGGCTGTTAAAGCCTTTGTAGATACTGATCAGCACCTTGAACTGCGCAGCGGTGATATCCGCCGAGGAAAAATACTGACTGATAAGCTGGTCTTTAAACTGGTTCGCCAGATGAATCAGTAAGCCAAGATGCAGTTTGGGAATGGGGGTATCCGTCGTGTCCGTCATGATGTTTGCCTGGTCAGTAATTACAAATGAAACTACTGACCAGGCAATTAACTGTCAATGGATTGTCAAGATAAGCGCACATTTTGTCAGTCCGTCGGCAGCGGAAAGCACGCTGCGCAGAGGTTCTACACGCGCATACCGCAGGCATCGACCAGGCAAGACAATCAAATAAGGTATCAAGCGTAATAACAGTCCAATTGCCAGGATGATTATTTCAACCTGTAATTGGAACGGTTGTTTAAAGTTCTTCGCTGAATTACATATATTATGTTTCTCCATAAACAAAATTAAAAACACTGCCGATCGCTCAATTTGTGATAATGTAATACTCATACTGCAAACAATAATAAGCTTTAGTCCCGCTGTATAAAAATATCTCAAATATTATTCAGAAAGCCTATTTCTTGAATATTCCCATTCGCTCTTAATTAAGAGCATAAATATAGCGACAAACTACAACCTGAAGTAACTTATAAACGTATGTTTGAGCACAGCACCAGTGACAGCTTAATTGCATGGTTAATTAAGTTAGACGTCATTATTTGGAGGACAACATGAGCAACACTCAACACAAATTAGATAAAGCCCGTCCGCCGCGGGTACAAATAACCTATGATGTCGAGATTGGTGATGCCCAGACGGCAAAAGAATTACCTTTAGTTCTTGGCGTTATGGGCGATTTCACCAATACCGAAACTGAACTGCGCGATCGTAAATTCCTGCACGTTGATAAAGATAATTTCAACGAAATCATGTCGTCGATGAAACCGGTCGCTGAATTTTTAGTCGACAGCGCATTGCCCGATCAGGAAGGGAAAATGGCCGTGTCATTAACTTTCCAGAATATGGATGATTTTTCGCCAGATAATATTGTTCAGCAAGTAGAACCGCTACGCAAATTGATGGAACTGCGTGAACAATTATCAGATTTACGTAATCGCGCCGCCAGTAATGAGCGTTTAAAAACGCAGCTGGCAGAAATAGCCATGCAGCAGAATAAACAAACAGAGCAGACAGATAACCCGGCAGAGGAATAAAAATGGATAGTGAACTGGCGGTAGGCACTGTTGCTGAAACATCATTCAGTGATGATTTTCTCAATCAGGTAATCGATAATACAAAAGCAATTCGTCGTGAATCCGATCGCGACCGGATGAAAACACAGCTTAATAATTTTCTTGCCGAAGTGACAGCAGGAACAGTGATTGTTTCCAGCGATCTGATTGGCAGTATCGAACAGCGAATTTCAGCCATTGATGAACTGCTTTCCAGTCAGGTAAGTTTAATTATTCATGCCCCTGAATTTCAGAAAAAAGAGTCTTCATGGCGTGGCCTGCATAAACTGGTGCAGACCAGCGTAACGGAAAATACGCAAGTCCGGGTTCTGCAATGTACTAAACAAGAATTGATAAAAGATTTTAAATCGGCCAGCGATTTCGATCAGTCAATGTTGTTTAAATGCGTCTATGAAAGCGAATACGGTACTTTTGGCGGTACGCCATTTTCGTCCTTTATTGGCGATTTCGAATTTGATAACACGCCACAAGATATTAATTTGCTGGAACAGATTTCCCACGTCGCGGCAGCGGCCCACGCTCCTTTCCTGAGTGCGATTGCGCCGGGCATGCTGTCGATGCAGGATTTTTCCGAGCTGCCTCGCCCACGGGATATGGCGAAATTGTTTGAGACCACGGATTATGCGCGCTGGCGTTCATTCCGCCAGAACGATGATAGCCGTTATATTGGCCTCACCTTACCCCGCGTGCTGGGGCGTATGCCCTACGGCAGTAAAACCATCCCGGCGGAAACCTTTAGCTTTGAAGAACAGATCAATGAAAACGAAAGCGGCAGCGATTATCTGTGGATGAATTCTGCCTGGGAGCTGGCAGGCAAGATCGTTGAATCCTTTGAAGAGTATGGCTGGTGCGCATCCATTCGCGGCGTCGAAGGGGGTGGCCTGGTGCAATCATTGCCGGCGTATAACTACACCTCAATCAGCGGTGAAAGGACCATGCAATGCCCTACGCAGGTCGCGATTTCAGATCGCCGGGAAAAAGAGCTTTCCGATCTTGGTTTTATTCCACTGGTGCATTGCAAAGGAACCGACTACGCGGCGTTTTTTGCCGTTCAGTCAGCCAACAAACCGCGTTTATATAACTCTGACCAGGCGAATGCGAATGCGCGCTTGTCGAGCCAGTTGCCCTATATTCTGGCCACGTCGCGGTTTGCCCATTATTTGAAATCCATCGTTCGCGATAAGGTCGGCAGTTTTATGTCGCGTAGCGAGTGCGAAGAATATTTACAGAAGTGGATTATGCAATATGTCGTGGCCTCCGATAACGCAGGCCCGGAAACGAAAGCACGCTATCCCCTGCGTGAAGCCCAAATAGACGTTGTTGAAGTCCCTGGTTTTCCCGGGACTTATCGCGCAATCGCATGGTTAAAACCTCATTTTCAACTTGAGGGTTTAAGTATGTCTTTACGCCTTGTAGCCGATTTACCGTCTGCTGCCGGTGCGTAATTTATTTTTCATCGTTTCATTATTAATAAAGGATTAGATATGGCTAAACTCCAGGACTGTCAATTCATCGAAATTAAAATTGACAACAAACCCGTTAAAGGTGCATCAACGGAAACTGCTTATAAAGACTGGATCGAAGGGTATGCTCCGATGGGTATCACCACGTATTCCGGCCCTGACGGTACCTATTTTGATTCAACTCATGTTTCCTTATTAGTCACCAAGGAAAGCAGCAACTTTTTTGAGCAGTATTTAAAACGCGGTTATAAAAATATTACTATCACTGTCGTACACCGCGGCTCCGACGAATACTCAGCGAACTATGAAATTCAGCGTATCACCTACACTGATTGTAAGGTCCAGAGTCTTCGCTACGAAATGCGTGACAAATTATTTATGGATATTACTTTCACCTTTGAAGGCGAAGTTGATCTCACCATTAACGTGCCGAATGCCGCAGAATCCGGCCTGGATAAAATCGGGCCGATTAAATACGACATTCCGACAAAAGCGCTTAAATAACAGCGTGCACCGGCTGCCGCAGGCGGCCGGTTTTTTCCAGGAAGCGCATTGATGATACATTCATTACTCTTAACACTCAGTGATAATCACCCTCTTCGTGAAGAAGATGATTATCAGTGCGAAGCGCTCTCGCATCACCAATTACTGACAGAATTAAACATGTGTTTAAGCTCCCGCGCGCGCTATCCCGGTATTGAGGAGATTCCCCTTATTAATACTTCGGTATTGAATTTTGGTATCGATGAGTCATTTCAGCAAACTCACGAACTGACTCCCCGGCGCAATATTATGGAACAGCGGCTGAAAACAACCATTGCCCGTTTCGAGCCGCGCCTGACGCAGGTTTCCATCACCAGTACCCAGGTCAAACCGGAACACATTAAATTCGAAGTACAGGCAAATTATTTAAATAAGCGATTCACCTTCAGGCTTATCTGGAATGACGATACGGGAGTATTTTATTTCGATGAATAGTTTACTTTCTTATTATCAGAAAGAACTGAACTTCTTAAAAAGGCATGGCCGCGTTTTCGCTGAGCGCTTTCCCAAAATAGCCCGTCGGCTTGGCATGATCGAGGGTGAATCCGCCGATCCGCATGTCAGCCGATTGATTGAATCTTTTGCCTTATTAACGTCGCGTATTCATCAGCGGCTGGATGAGGATATGCCTGAAGTGGTCGAGGCGCTTATTGCTTCACTGGCCCCCCAGTTCCTGCGTCCGCTGCCCTCAACCTGCATTGTTATGATGGAGCCCGATCCTGCGCGCAGCGGCATCAGCGGCAAAAATGTTCTTACGCCGGGTACCGCGCTATTTACCCGCAATACCGCCCCGCTGCCCTGCCAGTTTCAAACCATCTACCCGGTTACGCTACTGCCGCTTAGCATTGAGACGGCAATGCTGCATTTTGACAGCGATATCCTGAACTGGAAGTTACGCTTGCAGTTTCGGGTCTGGCCGGGCGGCGCGATCGGTGCCGAGAAGATCCGCATCTATCTGCACGGCCAGAACAATGCGGTCAACCTGCTTTATACGGTGCTTTGTTCAGAACTTCAGAGCCTTGGCCTGTCGCAGGGGGAAAACAGCGTAGCGCTGCCCGCCACGGCGATCGCCCCGGTGGGTTTTGAGGCGGAAGATGCGCTGCTTACGCGGGATCCCCGCATTGCGCCAATCCATATTCTGCTGCTGGATTACTTTTATTTTCCGCAGAAATTCTCTTTTATTGACCTGCAACTGCCGGAAAGTTTTACCGCCAGCGGTAATGAAAGTTTTGAAATTCAGGCCGTTATCAGGCGCAACCGATTGACGAAAAAACTGGAAAAAATGGCTGATATTGTCGATGCCAGCTTTTTCCGCCTGTTCTGTTCTCCCGCCGTGAATTTGTTTACGCAACGCGCAGAGCCGCTCACGCTCAACGACGCCACCGTCGAGCATCCGGTCATTCCGGATAACCGCTATCCGGGGCTGATGAATGTCTGGTCAATCGACACCGTTACTGTGCAGCGTAAAACCGAAGGACACATCGATCACTGGCCGGTGCGTTCACTGCTTGAAAGCCACCTGCACACGGACAATACGGACAACGCCGGGCTGCACTGGCAGAGCGCCCACCGGGAAGTGTATGGCCCACGCGGCGTGGAGCCGACCTGTTTTATTGCCTTCAGTAAAAGCCAGTCCGGCCCGGCTTCGCCGCTCGCAGAAGTGGTGACCATTACCATGCGCTGTAGCAACCATACGTTGCCGCATCAGTTGTCGTATGGTCATCCTGACGGTGATTTTGATGCCGACGCAGCGGTTGCCGCGTTGAAGACGATTGCGCTGACCCATCCGACGCGTCCGCTTAATCCCCCAGAAAAGAGCGCGCAACGCTGGCGTTTTCTGGCGCAACTGTCGCTCAATCATCAACTGCTGACCGGCGAACGCGGCGCCCAACAGTTGGCTGAGATGTTGTCGCTGTATAACCGTGACGTGCAGCCGGGGAAAACGCCGTTATTCATGTTGATACAGTCGCTGGAGTGCCAGCCCGTTACCCGTCGGCTGATAAAAAACGATCCGCACTCGCTGGCTCGCGGCATCAATGTGCGGGTGACGTTTCGCCATCAGGCGCTGAATGAACCTGACTATTACCTGTTTTGCGCCTTGCTGGATCGCCTGCTGGCGCTGTATGCCCCGGTCAACAGCTTTATCCGGCTCGCCACCTGCATTGAGCAGGAAGCAGAAACGCTGCACCAGTGGCCGGTGCGCGCCGGGAGGTTGTCATGGCTTTGATCCCGCTTATCAGCAAATTCAATTTTTATCAGCAAATTCGCCTGCTGCTGCGCACGCTGCGGGATGGCGAAAAAACCGATGAAACCTTGCTGGATGAAGCGCTGCATCTGACATCAACCCTTTCGCTCAATGCGCCAGAGGGTGATGTGGAGTCGCTGTCTCAGGCAGCGCCCGACCAACCGCTGACGCTAACGGCTTTTCATCATGGTCTGACCGGCGCAATGGGCGCGCTGCCTGCGGTGTATACCGAGTGGCTGATTGAGCGCCAGTACCGTTACAGCGACGGCAGCGCCAGGGCTTTTTTCGATCTTTTTGGCCACCGGCTCTACTGCCTGGACTATCTCGCCTGGCAAAAAAACCATTTATACGCGCTCGCTGAATCTACAGGTTCCTCGCCGCTCAACATGGCCATCCTCGCACTTACCGGCCTGACGAATGAAGCGCCCGTCCCGGCGATGGCGAACCACGCCGCGTTATTTGCCGCGCCCGTGCGTTCAATGGTCAACCTGGAGCGCTGGCTGAGTCAGCTTTTTGCTGTCCCGGCGCAGGTGATCCCGTTTACCGGCGGCTGGCGCAGCGTGAGCGATGAGGAGCGCTGCCAGCTCGGCAATCCTCAACACAGGCTGGAAACCGCGCCAATGCTGGGCGCCGCGCGTCGGGAGGTGCATGCGCATTTTGATGTTTTGCTCGGCCCGATGTCTGCGGAGTCTTCCCGCCGTTTTATTCCGCAGGGCGCAGCCTGGCAGGATCTCTGGGCGCGTATCCGCGATTACGTTGGCCCGGTAATGGACTTCTCGGTTTCCTTACTGATCGGTCGTTCCTCTCCTGGTTCCAGCCCGCTGGGAATGCGCGCTTTAGGGGTGGATTTTTGTCTTGGCAGCAGCGCGGGGACTTATCTGCATAAAGTGCAGAAGCCAGCCCCGGACTTTTAAACAGGATTATGAGTATGTCGATTATTGAAAAAAGCAAAGAGCAACAACACCATTTTATCGGCTGGAACGGCGACCTCGCCGATTCGCTGCTGCTGGTCTCACTTCGCGGGCAGGAATCGCTCTCCTCGCCGTACCAATACGAACTGCGTTCGCTGACCAAACTGAAGGAGGCAGATCTGGCGCGCTGGCATGGCGAAGCAGTTTCCTGCCGCATCGGCGACGGCAGTCAGTCGCTGCCGCAGCGTCATCTGCACGGCGTCGTAACCCGCATTCGTTATGCGCAACGCACCGGGGATGAGGCGGAATGCATTTTCACGCTCGAACCGACACTCTCGCTGCTGCAAATGGGTCGCATGATGCGCATCTGGCAAAACACCAGCGTGCCGGATCTGGTCAGTACTCTGCTCAAAAGTTACGGCATCAACGATGTCGAGGTGCAGTTGCATGGTACGTACCCGAAGCGAGAGTACTGCGTGCAGTATCGTGAGTCGGCATTGCGTTTTATCCAGCGAATTTTGCAGGAAGAAGGGATCTACTACTTTTTCCGCCACAGCGCAGCGGCTCATACCTTAGTGCTGGCCGATCATCCAGCCAGCCATACCAACATTGGCGGAGAGAAACTCGCCTGGCATCATCAGGGCGAAATCATCACTGGCGGCACTATCGAGAGCTGGGAAGCCAGCGTGGCGTTGCTGCCGGCAAGCGTGGCGATTCAGGGATTCAATATGCCGCAAACCGCGGCGATTGATGATCTGAAAAGCGCCCGCAGCGCTGATAAATCCATCTCCTCCGTGACGTTTACCGATATCACGCCGCAGGGCGAACGCGAGCTGATCACCCGCCAGGCCCAAACGGTGATGGCGGCGAAAGAAGCCAATATTCGCCACTTTGCTGCGACGGCGAATGCCCACTGGTTGAGTTGCGGCGAAATCTTCACGCTGAGCGGCCATCCTTCCGGCGACAAAGCGTACAACATCCAGCGCCTGGATCTTGAAGCGGTCAATAACTTTGACGACAACAGCAGTGCCTGCTTTTGCCAGTTGCAGGCGGTAACGAACGATCAGCCGTGGGTGCCAGCCGATAACCATCCGCTGCCGGAGATCCCAGGCGTGCTGACAGCAACCGTCGTCGGGCCTGCTTCAGAAGAGATCCACGCCGATGAATATGGCCGCATCAAGATCCAGTTTCCGTGGGACAAAGAAAACCCCAATGACGATACCTGCTCCTGCTGGGTGCAAGTGGTACAGCCGTGGAGCGGCGCGAATTTCGGTGCGCAGTTTCTTCCACGCGTCGGCTGTGAAGTGTTGGTCAGCTTTGTGCAGGGACATCCCGATTTCCCGGTGGTCATCGGCACAGTGCATAACGGCCAGAATAAGCCGCCCTTCGCCCTTCCCGCCGGGAAAAATGAGAGCGGTTTTGTGTCACGCAGCACGCCCAAAGGCAGCGTCGATGAGGGCCATCGCCTGAGTTTCAACGATAAAAAAGGCGAAGAGTTGCTAACCATCATTGCGCAAAAGGATCTCGCGCTGACGGTGAAAAATGATGCCACCAGCACCATCGCCGCCAACCGCAGCACCGAGCTGACCAAGGGCAACGATCTGTTGGTGCTGAAAGAAGGCGATATGAGCGTCACGCTGGAAAAAGGCAACTGGCAACAGCGCGTGACGGGCAATGCCAGCGCAGAGGTAAAGGACGGCAATTACACACTCAGCGTTACCGGCAATGCCACCACTGAAGTGAAAGACGGCGAGTACAAACTCAGCGTCGCCGGTAATACCACCACCGAAGTGAAAGACGGCGAGTACAAGCTCAGCGTCGCCGGTAATACCACCACCGAAGTGAAAGACGGTAACTACAAGCTCAGCGTGGCGGGCAATAACACCACCGAGCTGAAGAGCGGCAACTATATGCTCAGCGTGAGCGGCGGCAGCGGCGGTATCAAAACCGATAAAACGCTGACCTTCGAATCCACGCAAGGCATCGAACTGAAAGTGGGCAGCAACAAAATCAGCCTCTCGCCCAGCGGCATTACGATTAACGGCACCCTGCTCACCCTTGAAGCGAAAGCCACGGCAGAGCTTAAAGGCGCAATGGCCACGGTGTCCGGCAGCGGGATGACGCAGGTTTCAGGCGGCATTATTAACATCGGCTAAGGAGAGCACCATGGCATCCGTTGAATTATCCCACCAACAACAGCTTGCATGCGGCAACTGGGAAGAAGCCCTGCAACAGTGGCGCCTGCAATATGACTTCAAAACGGTCGTCAGCCAATTGACCGCCCTGCTTCGGCGCTTTGCCAGCACGGAGGCGCTGCCGCTGCTGGATGATATCGCCCGCTACGGCCGTCAACCCGACGAAACACTGCGCTGGCGCATCTTTGAACAGGCGAAGGAACTGGGTTTTAACACGCCAGCAGGTGCCCTTGCTTTGTCGCTGTTCTGGTCGCAGGGAAGTATGAGCCCGCCGGATCTCGAGCCGGTTTATCCCGATCCGCAACTGAGCCAGCAAATCCTGAATTGTGCGCTGGTCATGTCAGCCTGCCAGTTCTCGGAGTCACCGACGGAGGGCGTGCGCCTGCTGTTTTCCCACATTGCTGACGGAGGTCTGTGATGGCTCAGCCTGCGGCCCGTGTCTCTGATATGCATACCTGCCCGATGGTGACGCCCGGCGTTCCGCCGATCCCGCATGTCGGCGGGCCCATCATGCCGCCAGGCGTTCCCACGGTGCTGATTGGCGGTCTTCCCGCCGCGACCGTCGGCTCAATGGCGACCTGCGTCGGGCCTGTCGACAGCATCGTGATGGGCAGTGTCAAAGTGCTGATCGGCAAAAAACCGGCCGCACGCATGGGCGATAGCTGCGCGCATGGCGGCGTGATTGTCGCCGGATGCCCCAAAGTTCTGATCGGATAAGCGAACATGACCCTTGTTGCCGATATCGCGCCCCTGTTGGCGCCAATCAGCCCGGAAAATCCTGCCGGGGAAAATCTGGAATATGAACTGCTGTTTGACACCATCCGCAGCGCGCGTGAAAGCGATCCGGACTACTTGCCCGAAGGCGACTGGTCGGTAAGCGAACCCCGCAAAGCGGACTGGAATAAAGTGCGAACGCTGAGTGAAAAAGCACTCACGGAGCAAAGCAAAGATCTGCAGCTAGCGTGCTGGCTCGTGGAGTCGCGCTGCCATTTGCAGGGGCTTGCCGGGCTGTGCTCGGGCATCGATTTTCTTTGCGCCTTCCTGCAACAGTTCTGGTTTCAGTGCTGGCCTTCGCTTGAGGAAGATGGCGTTTCAGCGCGCCGCAGCCGACTGTCGCGCCTCGATCGCGACATCAGTATGCAGCTTTTTCGCCAGCCGTTGCTGGCGCAAGAGATGACCTCGCTGGCGACATGGCGGGAAATTCAGGCGTTCGAACAAAAAATCACCAGCCACCCGGAGAGCCGCGAGGAGTTGATAACGCAGAAAGGCGATCTGTCGATGAGCAGTTTCGATCGGCTGGCGACGCAATTTTCTGCCCATGACATCAGCCAGCAGCTTGCGCTTACGGAACAACTGGCCGCTGCGCTGCGGCAATGTGAGGCAAGTTATGCCTCGTTGAGTGAGGACCAGGAAGGCGATGTCTTTGTGCTGATCCGCCAGACCTTAGCGGAAGTCACCGACTATCTGCAACGCCTGGCGCAACGGGCAATGCCGCTGGCTGCCGATGCGCCTGCTGACAGCGCAGAAAACACACCGCTCGCCACGGCGTCGCCCTTCGCCACCTCACAGGTGATGAACCGCGAGTTAGCCATCAGCCAGATGCTGGCTATCGGCGCCTGGTTTCGCCAGACCGAACCCTCCAGCCCGGTGCCCTTTCTGATGGATCGCGCCGCCCGCTGGGCAAACATGACGCTGACCGAATGGCTGGAAGAGATGCTTACCGACGATACCAGCCTGCATGCCATCCATAATGTATTAACAGGACAGACCCAATAATGCCGGGAAAACATACCCTTATCATTGCTTTTTGCGCTGCGCTGCTCAGCGGGTGCGCAGAGGAAAACCCAGCGCCCGCCACGAAACAGCAGGCCATTGACCAGGTTGCCGCGCCCTTTGCCCAGGGTGCCATCACGCTGGCGATTCAAACCGACCCGGATTTGAATGCGGTGCATGGCATCGCCAATAGCTGCACGTTACTGGTTATCCAGGCGCAACACGCCAATACGCTGAGCAAACTGCTTTCTAACCCTTTCGCTTTAAAAAGCCTGTTCAGCGCCGCGGGCGCGCAGGATGAGATCTTAAAAGTTGACCGCTACGCCGCCATGCCGGGACAACGCACGACGCTGCATATCGACCGCAGCGAGAATACCCGTTACCTCGCGGTGGTTGCCGGTTATTACCCGTTCCCGCAAAAGCAGCATATGGCGCTCATCCGCATTCCCGTCACTACCGAAAGCTCCGGCTGGTGGACGCCGCGCTGGCAGGCGCAACTGGCACCGGTAACGCTAACCCTTCATCTCGGTAGCAACAGCATGACGCAGTTTACCGGCGCGGAACGCGAGCCGCTGCGCCTGCAAAATGCGGCGCCCGCACCGGCACCCTCCCCTGCCAGCCAAGGGAGCTGATATGTATCCGGAACTTCAGCAGATTTACTGGTATTCGGGTGTTTATCTACAGCCGCAACATTTGCAGTCTGTCGATCTGCATCACCACTACATGCTATCGCGCCATCGCCAACTGGCGCAGCCGTGGAACGTTGGGCTGATTGAGTCGGTGTTTAACCCGGAAACGTTGGTTGATTTCACGCTAAAAATTGAACACCTGAAGGCGCTGTTGCCTTCCGGGGATTATCTGGAATTTCCCGGCAACTGTAGCCTGCAACCGCGCCAGTTTCGCCAGGCATGGAAACATCTGGAGAAACCGTTAACCCTGTGGCTGGCGCTGCGCCGTTTCGACCCAGGCCATGTGAATGTCGGCGACTCGCCAAACAGCCGCTGGTTTAAAGCGCCGGAAGAAGGCGTGATGAAAGATGTCTACTTCGACGGGCCGGAGTGCAGCGTCTCGCGCATTCTTTATAACGTACAGATCCTCACCGACAGCGAGAAAGAGGCGGTAGTGGATTGTGAATTTATTCCCCTTCTGCGGCTGCGTTATGACACCGATAGGGTGATCCCTGACGCCAGTTTTTGTCCTCCGCTGGTCAGCCTTGGCAGCACGCCGGTGCTGAAAAATCTGCTGGACGGTCTGTATGCCGAGCTGGCAAACCGTGCTTATAAACTCGAGGAGTACAAACGCCCGGAACAGAGCAATACCGCCCAGCGCGGCGATATGACGCAACTGTTAGTGATGCGCTCGCTGAACCGGGTTCTGCCGTTGCTGCACCACTACTGCCGCACGCCGGGCATGCATCCGTGGCCTGTCTACGGTCTGCTGGCGCAACTGATTGGCGAACTCTCCAGTTTCAGCGATCGCTGTTCATTTAATGGTGAATGGGCCGGTGAGACGATGCGTCTGTTGCCGTATGACCACTATGACCTTTACGCCTGTTTCGCCAGCGCGAAAACCCTGCTGCTTTCACTGCTGAATAACCTGGCGCTGGAAGATAACGTCTGGATCACCTTCGTGCCCACCAGCCAGCGCATTTTTATCGGCGATTTGTCGTCACTCGCCGGACAACAGAGCGACAGCGTGTTGCTGCGGCTGCGTTCAGAGCAGCAACTCCCCGGCACAACCGAGAGCAGCGGTTTCAAAGTGGCGCCGGGTTCGGCGATCGGCAAGCTGATTCAACACGCGCTGCCGGGGATTGCCGCTACGGCGCTGGATCCCGCACCGCGTGGCGTGCCGCAGAGCAAAAACGCCGTCTATTACCAACTGAACCAGCAGGACGATCTGTGGAAGAAGATCGACCAGCAGCAGAGCCTGGCCTTTTACTGGGATGACGCGCCCGACGATCTGCAAGTCCAGGCCGTCTTTATGGGGGTGTCATGAGCGAGCTTCTTGATGGCTATCTGCCGGTCTTCAGGCAGGTACTGGAGATGATTACAGAACCCACATCGTTTACCGATTACGCCGAAGCGCGGCAAGGGTGCCTTGTCCGGCTGGAGCAGGCGATGCAGCGAGCCTGCCAACAGGATGCCAGCGAAGAGGAGAAGGTGGCCGCGCAGTTTGCGGTTATCGCCTGGATCGATGAAACGGTGCTCTGTTCCTCCTTGCCGTGGCGTGAGCGCTGGCAGAGTGAATTATTGCAGCGTAAGTATCTGAATATGACCGTCGCCGGAGAGCGATTCTTTACCTGTCTGGCGCAGCTTGAGCCTGCCTGGCATCAGGCGCGAAAGGTCTTTCTCTTCTGTCTGCAAAATGGTTTTCACGGTCAGTACAGCACGCCCGAGGATGACGAGCCATTGCAGGAGATCATTACAGAGCAGCGTGCGCTGTGCCTGCCGGCATCATGGCTAAGCTGGCCAAACGACAGCGCGATCACGCCCGCAACATGCGGACAAACCGTCGCCACGCCGCTGCATAAACGCCTGCTGCTGCGGACAACCGTGACCCTGTTGCTGCTGTACGGGTTTTTACTTTTGCTTCTTTATCACTACACAAACTGACCTCTATGTTTAAGAAATTAGCCTGTTTTACTGGCTGGCTGGCTGTACTGTGCCTGTCGCTGATATTCAGTTTTATGCTCGGCCTGTGGCAAGGATGGATCACGCCGGGGATCCTGCTGCTGTGGCTGCTGGTGATGGTGCTGGCCGCGCTGCTGTGGCACTCGCTCCCCGAGTTATTGCTGCTTATCAGGGGGAAAAAAGGCCGCCGCTGGTTCACAAAATACCGCTTATCGCGCCGGGAATATGTGCTGTTTAATCACTGGAAAGCGGGTGCCTCGGTCATCAAACGTATTAAACGTCGGCGTACGCATCTTCCGTGGTATTTACTGGTTGGCGAACGCTGTGGCAAAAGTACGCTGCTGGCCAGCGCAGGGTTGCCCCGTTTTTATGGTGATAGCGCCGACGGCATCACCGCCCCGACCCGAACGCTGCGGTGGTGGTTTTTTCGCGATCTGTGCGTGCTCGATCTGTCGAGCAATTTTTTAAACGGTGCTGCCGCCTTCCGTCAGGCCTGGAGCAAACTGGCCCGCTGGTGCACGCACATGCCCGCGCCAGGCGGCATCATCATAGCGTTGCCGATGAGCCAGTTAATGCGTGGCGATCTCAGCCAATTGCATACGCTGGCCCGCCAGCAACGTAGCCTTATCGAACCGCTGGTCCGGCACTATGGCGAACGCTTGCCACTCTATGTGTTAGTCACCCAGTGCGATAAGTTCCCCGGTTTCAGTTTGTGGCAGCATCAACTTTCTGACGCCCAACGCCAGCAGGCGCTGGGTTATACATGGAGCGTGCCGCCGCATATTGATGGCCAGGACGACACCACGCTGCAACCGCTATTCACGCGTCTGCACGAAGGCTTTTCTCTCGTGCGGCTGAGTATGGCGCGCCCGGCCACACTCAGCGCGCCTGAGTACAATGCCCTGCTGGATTTCCCGGAAGCGTTCGCCCGGCTGGAACCCGCCCTGCGCTACACGCAGGCCGCCCTGTGCGAAGCCAACGCCTATTTCAGCCCGGCCACGCTAAAGAGCATCTGGTTTTGCGCCGCTGAACCGCAGGTGGAGAATCTGGGTCGCCGCACCAGCTTTTTCATCCAGGATCTGTTGACCCGCCACCTTCCGGCATTGAGTTTAAAAAGAAGCGGACTGCGCTGGTATCAGCGTTCATTCGGCAGAACCTGCTGCTACAGCGCAATCGGTGTCTGCGCCCTCTGGCTGGCGATAAGCGCCAGTATGAGCGCAATGCGCTTGCGCCCCGGGCTGGCTGAATTAGCGCCGGATAAGCTGGCGGCGTTTGTTGCCGCAGACGAGCAACATGCAACGCTGGCGCTGCCCTGGCTGCCGTTTATGCCTTTATTCAACCAGCAGCAACGCGACGCTGAAACGTTGCTTGCCCGCATTCCGGTGACGGCGCGCCCTGCCCGGCAGACGCTGGAAGCGTATCAGCAACGCGCCCTTAACGCGTCGCCCGCGCAACAGCGGCACGACATTTTGCAACTGGCCGCGGCGGTCACGCGCTGGCGACAAATGCAGCACGGCACGCCGCTGGATACGCTCGCCGAAGCCGCGCCGATCAGCGACGAGCTGATGCAAAATGTCTATCCGCCAACGCTATCGCCGCTGACCCGGCTGGCGCTGGAGCGTTATTACATTCAGCGTCCCTATGGCGAACGCTGGTTGCAGAACGCACAACGGGTGCTGGAAAATCTGGTCAATCACGATCTGTCACTACGCTGGTTACAGGCCCCGGACGCCGCATTTCCGCCGCTACACGCAGCAACATTCTGGCCAGCATTACCCGATTCACTTGCTCTCGACGGGAGATGGACGCAGGCCGGTGAAGCCACTGTTAATCAATGGATGGCAGAGATTGAAGCCGCTGCCGGTCGCACTGAACCGATTTTTCAGCCATTGCGCGAAAGCTGGCAGGAAGCGAGGCAGCAGGCATGGCGTCACTATCTGATCGACATAACGGCGCACCTTTCACCGGATGAAACAGGCACGGCGTCGCGCCGCCAGCTGATGGCTATCAGCCAGAATCAAAGCCCGGCGATGCGCTTTGCCGCCCGCATTGTTGACGAGCTTGAGGCCATTCCGCCGGAACACGCGCAGCCCTGGCTGGCCACGCTGCGTGACGTTCAGACGCTCACCCGCGCGGGCGATGGCGCCGCGCTGCTGCAACGCACCGAGCGGCTCAACAAACAACTGCGTCTGTCGCTTGCCGCCTGGTTTCAGGGCAAAACGCAAACGGCCACGGCTGCCACGGCGCAATCTGCCCAACAGGCGTGGCTCGACTGGCAAAAGTCCCGAAACAGCGCCGTTAATGCGGCGGTAGCACAGGAGAAACCCGGTGATACGTTAACGCGCGGGCTTTTTACCCCCGGGCAACAAAAACCGGACACCAACCCGCTGGGCACTCTCCTGCCGGCACTTGCCACCTTGCAGGAACGCGTTTCGCCCGATGAGATCGATGCGGATGTCGCGGCGGTGTGGCGGCTGTATCAGGATGATGCCCGCACGCTACTGGCGAACGCGATGGCCAGCAGCGCGTGTTGGTTGAATGCGCAATGGAAAAGCAGCGTGATCTGGCCACTGGGGAAAAATGCCGAAAAACGCAGCTACGAAGAGCAACAAACACTGAGCCAGCAACTGGTGGGCAATTTTCTGCGCGGCCCGGCGAAGCCTATGCTGTCGGTGGACAATAATGGCCTTCGCGCCGCCGGTTTTGCTGGCATGACGCTGCCTTTAACGGCGGAATTTAGTCAGTTTCTCCGTAACGCCTTCCCCGCGGATATTCTTCAGGATCTGCCGCAACGCACCGCTACCCAAGTTCAGGATCGGAAAGCAACGTTGCAGGCCAAAGTCGCGGCGCTTGAGTTGCAACAAAGCAAACTCGAAAAACAGGTTGTGAAAACGACTGTTACCAGCCTGCCAGCCACCATCGCCGAAGGCGCGCAGGTGATCCCAACCGGAACGCAATTGTTGCTGAACTGCCAGAAAGGCGACCAGGTGCTCAGCAGTATGAATTTTGCCGACAAGGCCGATTTCACCTGGCAGCCGGGCCAGTGCCGCGGTGTAACGCTAAGCGTTCAGTTTCCTGATTTTGTCGCGGTCGATCAGATTAATGGCGACGATGCCTGGCCGTGGTTTGTCAGCCTGTTCTCTTCAGGAGAAACGCTGATCGAAAGCGATGATTTCGGTGACAGCGCAGAGTTGCTTAAGCGATTAGGCATCAAACAGATCCTCGTTCGTTTTGCCATATCCAACACTCAACCTCTTGAGGAGACGTGGCAAAGCTGGAAAACGAACGCCGATGAAATCAGTTCCCTTACTCAACAAATCAGCGATCTCAACGAGCAGTCAGCGTATCCGCAACCTGACGAATTAGCGGCGCACGCGCTTTCTGGTTTGCCCGACGAAATCACACAGTGTCAGTAACACCATTGAAGGTACTTTTATGAGCCATCATTTAAAACCAATAATTAATAAGCTTTCCGCTGAGGGACGAGCGGTACTTGACACCGCCGTCAGCCATGCGGTTTCTCTGCAACATACAGAAGTGACGCCAGAACATTTACTGATGGCAATACTGCGCCAGCAAAGCCCACTGTTTGAGCAACTGGGATTGCAGAGCGGGCTGCCGGTCAGCCGGTTGTTTGATGCATTACAGCAGGAACTTCAGCACCAGCGGCCGCAACAAAACGCCGCCCCACACTTTTCCGTCGGGCTGACCGAGTGGTTTATTGCGGGCTGGTTATTGGCAAGCAGCCACTGGGGACAATCCCAATTGACGCCCGCCTCACTGCTGGCCACGTTATTCGATGACAGCAATGATTTACGGCTCGCCGCCCCGGTGGAAAAAGCATTGCAATGCGACCGCCCCAAAGCGATGGCGTTGCTGCAAAGCATCTATGCGCCTGCGCCTGCTCGCGACGAACAGTCAGCGGCCAGTACGTCCGCGCTGCAAAAATACACGCGCAATCTCAGTGAACTGGCGCGTAAAGGCGAACTGGATCCGGTTCTGGGCCGCGAATCCGAACTGCGCCAGATGGTGGATATTCTGTTACGCCGCCGCCAGAACAACCCGATTCTTACCGGTGAGCCAGGCGTCGGGAAAACGGCGCTTGCCGAAGCACTGGCGATGCGTATTGTCGCAGGCACTTTTCCCCAGATGCTGGAATCAACAGAGATACTGACGCTGGATCTGGGGTTGTTACAGGCCGGAGCGAGCGTGAAAGGTGAGTTTGAAAACCGCCTTCAGCAGTTGCTGAAAGAGGTTGCCCGCGCGCCTGCGCCGATTATTTTATTTATTGATGAAGCGCATACGCTCATTGGCGCTGGGGGATCCGCCGGACAAAGCGATGCGGCTAACTTACTCAAACCCGCGCTGGCGCGCGGTGAGTTGCGAATTATTGCCGCCACAACCTGGGTGGAATATAAAAAATACTTCGAGAAAGATGCCGCGCTGGCGCGCCGCTTCCAGCTCATTAAAGTGGCGGAGCCGGATACGGATAAGGCCACGACGATGTTACGCGCGATGGCACCGGCCATGTCCCGACATCACGGCATTCCCATCCTCGAAAGCGCCATCCATGCGGCTATCTCCCTCTCCAGCCGCTACATTGCCGAACGCCAGCTTCCCGACAAATCGGTGAGTTTGCTGGATACCGCCTGCGCCCGCGTGGCGATATCACAAACTCAGGAACCGAAAGAGATTGAGGCAATCTGCGTGCAACTGCGCGCCATTGAATGCGAGATTGCCGCACTGAAACGAGAAAACAGTGCGCCAGAGCGGCAGGTAAAACTTCGTCAGCAGGCCACGACTTTGCAGGGCTCTCTTGATTCACTGCGCCAGGAATGGGAGCGGCAAACGCTGCTGGTGCAACAGTTGCAGCAGAGCCAGGATGCCGAAGAAATTGCGCAGATGCGTGAAACGCTGGCTGCATGTCACCAGCAGCATGCGATGGTGTTTGAGTGCGTGGACGCCGCCTGCGTGGCGGACGTGGTTGCAGACTGGACCGGTATCCCGCTTGGACACATGCTGGAGCAGGAGCACCAGCAACTGGATTCCCTGTGCGAACGGCTTGAACAACGGATTATTGGGCAAAGACATGCCCTCAAACATATCACTCAACAAATTCGCATCAGCCGCGCCGGGCTTGCCGATCCGCAAAAACCCACCGGCGTTTACATGCTGGCCGGTCCCTCCGGAATCGGCAAAACCGAAACGTCGCTGGCGCTGGCAGAACTGCTGTACGGCGGGGAAAAGAGCATGGTGACCATTAACATGTCCGAGTACCAGGAAGCTCACTCCGTTTCGGGGCTGAAAGGTTCACCGCCAGGCTATGTGGGTTACGGTCAGGGCGGTGTCCTTACCGAAGCCGTGCGCCGTAATCCCTACTGTGTGGTATTGCTGGATGAAGTGGAAAAAGCGCACCCGGACGTCATGGAGCTGTTCTATCAAATTTTCGATAAGGGCATCATCGAAGACGCAGAAGGACAGATGATAAATTTCCGTAACACACTGATTATTATGACGTCTAATCTGGCCAGCGCGGCGCTGATTAGCGCCTGGGAAAAAGGCAAAACGTCGCCAGAAGCGTTGTGCAATATTATTCGCCCTGAGTTTGAACGCGTCTTCAGCCCGGCGTTGATGGGACGCATGACGCTGATCCCTTACCTGCCCTTGCAGCCGCTGGAGCTGGCGCAGATCATCGAATTGAAGCTTCAGCACCTGTGCCGCCGTTATCAAACCGCGACAGAAAGCGACTCACGCCCAGGCTGGACAAATAAAGTGGTTAACTGGGTGGCGAAACGCTGTCAGGTACAGCAAAGTGGCGCGCGCGATATTGACCAGATATTGACCTCACATTTATTACCGATTCTGGCTGACCATGCGTTAACCTCAGCGGCCAAAAATGAAGTGAAAATTGATATCCACAAAGACCAGGTGGCGTTGAAAGTATAACGACTAACGTTAAATTTGTTTCGCTCTGTAATGAGAGTCCAGCGTCAGGATCGTTTCGCTGAGGTTTTGTCGCTGGCTTTTGATTTATGTTTTATACTGATTCCATTCAGCAAGTTTGCGTAACAGATTCATATAATAAAACATAAAAATCATGAATGGATTGGAACATTATACATTTAATATTTTATCAAAAGTAATTTAATTCTTTCAAATTCGGATAAGAAAAAACAAAAAACCAGATTAAAAATCACTATCAAAGACTCGGAATAATAAATAAATCATTCAGACGAAATAATCCTGGGTTGACATTCATCTAATTTATATTATTCATGAAAATATCCGGAAAAACACATTACATAATAATACAAGCAATTGATTTATAAAATATTTATTTATACCAACATATAAATATGTGAGATAAGAATCTTATTAAGATGAAATATTTTTAAATTTATTGCCCTGGCAATGTATGCTTATGCTTATCGAAAGTGAATTCAATAAATAACCAAAAGGGAAATTAAATGAACTCGCATATATATCGCATTAACAATGAAGTTGACTTTAATATAACTGAACGCACTCTGTGTCGATGCGATATGTACTTGCCACCAGCATTATTGACCAAACCTGCCTCTAAATGTCTTGAGCTTTTAATAACAAAGAAGCCCGGAGAGATTGTTACGCATAACGAGCTCTATGATTATGCGTGGGAAAAGCGCACCAAGGAGACATCTCCCAACACCTTATATCAAACGATATTCCAGATCAGAAGAATAATTGCGACAACCTTTAACACTAAAGAGCAATTCATTTTAACGCTGCCGCGAGAGGGATTTTACTTTAATCCGGCGATGAAAATAGAACCACTGGAATACAAAGCAAAGCACCCGGATAACTACCTTGCCAGAAATTTGAAATTTGCGTTACATACCGCCAACCAGGAATCTGAAATTCACGCCCAGCTTAATACGTTGCATCAGATTCTCCTCGATGTATGTGATAAGGTCAGTTTTATCGAAAAACTCACCCGCACTGAACACGAAAACAAAACGCCAACCGGCTACTTTTTAAAGTAACTGACCGGCTATAAGCAGAGATCGTTCAACATCGCACCGCAAAAAGGGTAGCAATGAAAAACAGGGCATAACACAATCACTTCAAAAATAACGAAAGCAGCACGTATTCTAAATTAAGCACATCTGCATCACTTTTCGTTTTTGTCCGTATGATGCGTATTTCTTTGTCGGTAATGTTACGAAGCGTATCTCGCATTGCCGGCCAGTTACAACAGGTAATTACTGCCAGAACGTGACTCTCGTTCCCTGAACAATCGTGTCACGCCGAGAAAAGCGATGTACCCGGAAGTAAAGTATTTGGTTCAATCCATCTGTCTATTCCAGACGACTATTAAATCCTCCAATATCAATTCCCACCTTATGAATAAACCTTAGCACTTAATTAAGACAGATATTATGGCGTTCATTTACAAACATTCATAAACTACAACTACGATTAATAAACATTATCGTGATTCAACTGAAAACGATGACCGGTGCATAACACTGCACATGCTGTGTATCGCTATCGGCTATTTACCATCCTCTTTTAACTCAAATAACTTTCGAGGCGCACATGCGAATATTAGGGAAAAATATCAAATCCAATATATTTAATGATTCATTTTTTATCCTTGAGGACTGGAATAAAATTTACAGAAAAACTCTGGCCATACAGCACACCTCTTCAGCAAGGAAAAATGCACATCAGGATAAATTAATTTTAATCCACACCCTGCGTTATATAACTGACAACAACTCACCTTTTTTTAACGGTAAAGCGGAAGATCTATTTGCTACATGGGATATCATTAGCACCTCGCTGACTCGTTTACAATCGTCCATGTATGACCGTAACCAATGGGCCGATGTAGGGCTTATTCTTGCTGTTCCGCCGCAGAATATTATTGGCACATTTCATAAAGATGTCTGGTTTCCCAACCATGCAGGAAATACCAGCGGGGAAACAAAAAATAGCTACGCGCTCACTGAAAACTATTTTAAGGGCATCAGTAAGAAACCGAACGATCCGAAGATGAAGAAGTATTTAAAAAATATTATGCCCGACAAAACTTATGCCTCCATGATGAGCCCGGACAGTCTGATTGCCAAATCAGACGGCATAAAGCATAACGAAGTACTGATCGTGGGTAAAAAGGATGTCAATACCTATGCTGAGTTCCCCCCCACCGACAGAGTTAAAGTTTGTGGCATCTATTTCCAGTATGAAAGAGGCCAGAAACATAAACTTCAGCAGTATCACAAAAACAGGGAATTAATTGAAAAATTAAAACAACATAACCCCGATCTGCCTGTTATCGAACATTCCGTCTGGGACGGCGAGTTATCCGCTTTTTCATGGTAAAAGCCTTTTCCCCGCCTTTCATCCTGGTCTGTGGCGGAGTCTCTCCGCCCTTTTCTCTCTGCTCCAGCCGTTCTGTTAACTGGCGATAATCTGCGCTTCCCCCGCCTTTTATGGGTACCGATCAAACAAGGCACAAAAAAACCGGATCAAGCGTAATGCGATTGCTAAGGTTGATGAGGCAGTTATAAATTTATGTGACGTTTGTCGATTTTTTATGCATTAAAAGAAAGGTATTAGCTATCAAATCTGTAGATTTATTCAAGTACCTTTTACAGGAAGCAGTGTATATCGTAACGGCATTACACAAGCAAATGGAGCCAGATATGAGCACGTCAGACGAACAATCCCTCTCTTCAGCCGTCGAGAAATGCCCTTTCCATGATAAAGCCAGCAAGCAGAGCACGGCCGGCGCCACCAGCAACCGCGACTGGTGGCCGAACCAACTGCGCGTCGATTTGCTGAACCAGCACTCTAACCGCTCCAATCCGCTGGGTGAATCCTTTAACTACCGCGAAGAGTTTAAAAAACTCGATTATCCCGCCCTGAAAGCTGATATCCGTAGTGTGCTGACCGATTCGCAATCCTGGTGGCCTGCCGACTGGGGCAGTTACATCGGGCTGTTTATTCGTATGGCCTGGCACAGCGCCGGGACGTACCGTACCGTTGATGGCCGTGGTGGTTCCGGACGCGGTCAGCAGCGCTTTGCGCCGCTGAACTCCTGGCCGGATAACGTCAGCCTTGATAAAGCGCGCCGCCTGCTGTGGCCGGTAAAACAGAAATATGGCCAGAAAATCTCCTGGGCCGATTTGATCATTCTGGCGGGGAACGTGGCGCTGGAAAATGCCGGTTTCCGCACCTTCGGTTTTGGCGCGGGCCGCGAAGATGTCTGGGAACCGGATTTCGACGTGGACTGGGGTAACGAGAAAGAGTGGCTGAGCCATCGTCATCCGGAAAGCCTGGCGCAGGCCGCGATTGGCGCTACCGAAATGGGGCTGATTTATGTCAACCCGGAAGGCCCGAACGCCAGCGGCGAACCCGTTTCCGCTGCCTCAGCAATTCGCGCTACCTTCGGCAATATGGGGATGAACGATGAAGAGACCGTCGCGCTGATCGCCGGTGGTCATACGCTGGGTAAAACCCACGGCGCCGCAAAATCGGACGACTACGTAGGGCCGGAGCCGGAAGCCGCACCGCTGGAAGCACAGGGCTTTGGCTGGATGAACAGCTACGGCAGCGGTGCAGGCGCTGATGCTATCACCTCCGGGCTGGAAGTGGCGTGGACACAAACGCCAACCCAGTGGAGCAACTACTTCTTCGAGAACCTGTTCAAATACGAGTGGGTCCAGACCCGCAGCCCGGGTGGCGCTCTCCAGTTTGAAGCCGTCGATGCGCCGGAAATCATCCCGGATCCGTTTGATCCGGCGAAAAAACGTAAACCCACCATGCTGGTTACCGACCTGACGCTGCGTTTTGACCCGGAATTCGAGAAAATTTCCCGTCGCTTCCTGAACGATCCGCAGGCATTTAACGAAGCCTTTGCCCGCGCATGGTTCAAACTGACGCACCGTGATATGGGGCCAAAATCCCGTTACATCGGACCGGAAGTTCCGCATGAAGATCTGATTTGGCAGGATCCGTTACCGGCCGCCACTTATCACCCTGACGGCGCAGATATCGCCAACCTGAAAGCGGATATCGCCGCATCAGGCCTGTCGGTCAGCGATCTGATTTCGGTGGCCTGGGCTTCCGCATCCACCTTCCGTGGCGGCGATAAACGCGGCGGCGCTAACGGCGCGCGTCTTGCGCTTGCCCCGCAAAACGGCTGGGAAGTGAATGCCCGCGCAGTGCAAGCCTTACCGGTACTGCAACGCATTCAGCAGGCGTCAGCAAAAGCCTCGCTGGCCGATATCATTGTGCTGGCCGGTGTGGTTGGCGTTGAGCAGGCGGCGGCTTCGGCGGGTGTCCAGGTGAACGTACCGTTTACACCGGGACGCGTTGATGCGCGTCAGGATCAAACGGATGTTGAGTCCTTCAATCTGATGGAGCCGCTGTCCGATGGTTTCCGTAACTATCGCCGCGTGTGGGATGGTGTGAGCACCGAAACCCTGCTGATTGATAAAGCGCAGCAACTGACGCTGACCGCGCCGGAACTGACAGCGCTTGTCGGTGGGCTGCGTGTTCTGGGCGCTAACTACGATGACAGCAAACATGGCGTCTTTACCGATCGCGTCGGGGTGCTGAGCACTGACTTCTTCGTCAACCTGCTGGATATGCGCACCGCATGGAAAGCAACCGACGAAAAAGCGGAGCTGTTTGAAGGCCGCGATCGTCAGAGTGGTGAAGTGCGCTACACGGCAACGCGCGCCGATCTGGTCTTCGGCTCCAACTCGGTCCTGCGCGCGCTGGCGGAAGTCTACGCCAGCAGCGATGCGAAACAGAAATTTGTCATCGACTTCGTTGCCGCGTGGACGAAAGTGATGAATCTGGACCGCTTCGACCTGCAATAAACCGCGCTGCGGCAAACAACACACCTGCGGGATCACACCCGCAGGTTTTTTTGTCTATAGAAAACCCCCAGCTAGGCTGGGGGTTCCGGAAAGCTTTCAGCTTTAAGCCAGTTATTAAAACCCCTTTTGATTTGTTAAAACACCTTGCGGTCTGGCAACTGCAAAAGTTCAACAAGA
>Ga0268248_100078_pt1 | contig 87249 bp, 73 predicted proteins | sample AgamicAtAme_FD_200856 | JGI IMG/M metagenome (GOLD analysis project Ga0268248, IMG submission 200856) | Agave microbial communities from Guanajuato, Mexico - At.Am.e (v2) (version 2) | ecosystem: Host-associated > Plants > Phyllosphere > Phylloplane/Leaf | place: Guanajuato, Mexico | collected... | reverse complement strand
CGGATCGATCGGCTATATCCCACCGGCAGAGGCCGAGGCAAACTACTACCGGCAACTCGCCAGTCAGGCAGCCACCGTGGAGGCCTGACTTAAACCAAACAGCCTCCACGGAACACGGGGCGGTTCAGAATCCATCTTGTTATCAAGACGATAAAAATCACAGGGGCAACTGAAAAACAGTGGCATCCTGACTAGCTACCCCCTTTCTCACCAGCCGCACGATCCTCCCGTCGACCGACACACGTCCTAACTTCAGCCGTTTCGCTGCTTTGAGCGAGGGCAACGCCAAGGAAACCAGGATGTCCTTTCCCCATAAACGCCCCGCCCTGCACGGCGACACCACCACCCACGGCGGCTCCATCGAGGCGACCGGCCGTTTCAAGATCAACGGCCGCCGCGTGGCCCTTATCAATGACATCGTGCACTGCCCTCGCTGTGGCGCCACCACGATCAACCAGGGTGACGAGGGATTGCGTGGCGGTGCCAAGGTGGCGCTACATGGAGCGACTACCTCTTGCGGCGCCACGGTTATCTCAAGCCTGTCCCCTTAACCTGGGCGGCCGTTCCGGACGTGAGCCATCCTGCGGGCGGCTCGCCAGTCCGATGCGAGCTACCTTGCGCGGAACGCCCCTGCAGCAGTGGCCCTGGCCGTGTTTCCAGAGGATGATGGCCGCCTTGCGCAACCATCGTCTTCTCGCCAGGCCTGCGCCGCACCGCACGACAGAGGCATGGTTCGGCTGAAACCCAGCGAACAATGACAACGTTGTCATTCGATGCGCTTTGCCAAATGAAACAAGGATTTGGCGCTGGCCGCCAAGCGCACGAATTGGCACCATCGCCGCAGTCCATTGTCTCGCCGCAATACACTGTATTAAAAGCTCTTTTTGACCGACATCGGGCGCCAGCCGGGAGCTCTCCAGGCACTGGCGCGGTGCAACATGAAACGGCGCTATGGGGGGCATAGCGGCCAATGGCGGCTGCACGCCCCGATGGCTCATGTGTGTCAAAATTTGACAACGTTATGCTTAGCGTCGATAACACGCCTATCACCTCCTCGCCCCATGGGGAAAGAGGGAGGGCTTACGGGGGAGTCGGACCTCTCGGGGTCCATCGTTCAGCGGCTATCCGCGGGGAGTAAAGTTCATCCATGTCTGCCACCACGCTTGCCGCCGGCGAGTCGCGCTCTTCCAGCATCGTGCCGATGCTCATCATCGGCGTGCTGTTCTTCATCTTCGGCTTCGTCACCTGGCTCAACGGCCCGCTGATCACCTTCGTGAAGCTCGCCTTCAACGTGGATGACGTGTCGGCGTTCCTGGTGCCGCTGGTGTTCTACTTCTCGTATTTCTTCCTGGCCATTCCCTCCTCCAGCGTGCTTCGCCGCACGGGCATGAAGAAGGGCATGGGCCTGGGCCTGTTCGTGATGGCGATAGGCGCGGTGCTGTTCGGCCAGTTCGTGAGCATGCGCATCTTCTACCCGGCGCTGGTCGGCCTGTTCGTGATCGGCGCGGGCCTGGCGCTGCTGCAGACGGCTTCCAACCCGTACATCAGCATCCTCGGCCCGATCGACAGCGCCGCGCAGCGCATCGCCTTCATGGGCATCTGCAACAAGGTGGCCGGCGCGCTGGCGCCGTTCGTGTTCGGCGCGCTGGTGCTCAGCGGCATCGATACCTTCGACCAGCAGGTGAAGGCCGCGGCGACGCCGGAAGCGAAGGACGCCCTGCTCAACGCCTTTGCCGCGAAGATCCACATGCCGTACATGATCATGGCCGGCCTGCTGGTGGTGCTGGCGATCTGGGTGGTCCGCTCGCCGCTGCCGGAGATCAAGCCGGCCGGCGCCAATGCCGAGTCGGACATCGGCCACGGCAAGGGCGGCATCTTCAGCTTCCCGCACCTGTGGCTGGGCGTGCTGTGCCTGTTCCTCTACGTGGGCGTGGAAGTGATGGCGGGCGACGCCATCGGCACCTACGGCCAGGGCTTTGGCCTGCCGCTGGACGAGACCAAGCATTTCACCTCGTACACGCTGATCGCCATGCTCGCGGGCTATCTCGCCGGGCTGGTGCTGATTCCGCGCTTCATCTCGCAGCAGAGCTACCTCGCCGTGTCGGCGGTGCTGGGCGTGCTGTTCACGCTGGGCGCGTATGTCACCACCGGGCATACCTCGGTGGGTTTCGTCGCCGCGCTGGGCTTTGCCAACGCGATGATGTGGCCGGCGATCTTCCCGCTGGCCATTCACGGACTGGGCCGGCTCACCGAGCGCGGCTCGGCGCTGCTGATCATGGCCATCGTGGGCGGCGCCCTGGTGCCCCAGCTGTTCGTGCATCTGAAACAGCACTTCAACTTCCAGCTGGTATTCATGGCGCTGATGGTGCCCTGCTATCTGTACATCCTCTACTACGGCTTGAGGGGGCACCGCGTCGGCCAGCACGCGCACTGAGCCCGGTGGCGCGCAGGCCGCGCCGCCCGCAGGGTCAGGCCCGCTGGGCTACGATGCCGCTACTTCCCGTATTGCCGGAGTTTTCACGTTGCGCAACCCCACCATCAAGGACGTCGCCAAGCGTTCGGGCGTTTCGCTCAAGACCGTCTCGCGCGTGATCAACCGCGAGGCCTCGGTGCGCGCCGACACGCGCGAGAAGGTCGAGCGCGCGATCGAGGCCTTGGGCTACCAGCCCAACCCTTCCGCGCGCGGCCTGCGCAGCACGCACGCCTATGCCATCGGCCTGGTGTACGACAACCCGAACGCGCACTACGTGATCAGCATGCAGGACGGCGTGCTGTCCGCCTGCCGCGAGCGCGGCTTCGGCCTGCTGATCCACCCTTGCGATTCCACCTCGCCTGACCTGGCCGCGGAACTGTGCGCGCTGGTCGAACGCAACCGCCTCGCCGGCCTGGTGCTGGCGCCGCCGATGTCCGAACAGGCCGAGCTGATCAACACGCTGACCGACAACGACATCAGCTTCGTGCGCATCATTTCCTCGCGCGAGGATCCGCACGACGGCGCGCCGTGCGTCTACATCGACGACCGCAGCGCCGCGTATGCGATCACCGAGCACCTGATCCAGATGGGCCACAAGCGCATCGGCTTCCTGTGGGGCGAACCGCACCACCGCTCCAGCCCGGAGCGCTACCAGGGCTACGCCGACGCGCTGCGCGACTACGGCCTGCCGCTGGACAAGAAGCTGGTGCTGCCGGGCCGCTATGCGTTCGACGACGGTTTCCGCGGCGCGCGCAAACTGCTGGCGCTGAAGGACCCGCCCACGGCGATCTTCGGCAGCAACGACGAAATCGCCGCCGGCGTGCTCGCCGCCGCGCGCTCCAGCGGGCTGGATGTGCCGTGGAATCTTTCCATCGCCGGTTTCGAGGACAGCCCGTTCTCCAAGCAGGCGTGGCCCGCGCTCACCACCGCACGCCAGTCCACCAGCGACATCGGCCGCCACGCGGCGCTGCAGCTGATGGCCGAACTGCAACGCAAGGCCGGCGCGGCCGTCGAGCTGCCGCACAGCGAATGTTTCGTACCCGAACTGGTCGTGCGTGGCTCCACCGCGCCGCCGCAAACCCCGACGCCACGCAAGGGCTGAGGCTGCGCCTCGACCCGAGCGGTGTGCGCCCACACGCATGCCAAGAGACAGACGATGAAGGAAGCAAGCGACACCCTGATGTACCGCGAGGCCCATGAAGCGGCCGCCGTGGTCGAGCGCCAGCTGCGCGAGAACGCGCAGATCCTCAAGACGCTCGGCGAGCAGCTGCGGGCCAGGCCGCCACGCTTCATCGTCACCTGCGCACGCGGCAGTTCCGATCATGCCGCCGCTTACGCGAAGTACGTCTTCGAGACGCGCCTGGGCCTGATCACGGCCTCGGCTTCGCCCTCCATCTCGTCCATCTACGACGCCGACCTGCACCTGGACGGCGCGCTGTTCATCGCCATCTCGCAGTCGGGCAAGAGCCCGGACCTGCTGCGCAGCGCGCAGGCCGCCAAGGATGCCGGCGCGCGCGTGGTGGCGCTGGTGAACGTGGAGGATTCCCCGCTGGCGCAGATGGCCGACACCTTCGTGCCGCTGCGCGCGGGCCCGGAACTCAGCGTGGCCGCCACCAAGAGCTACCTCGCCACGCTTGCCGCCGTGCTGCAGCTCACCGCGCACTGGGGCGACGACGCCGAACTGCACGGCATCGTCGAACGCCTGCCGGAAGATCTGCGCCGTGGCTGGGACTGCGACTGGAGCCCGATGGTCGAGGGCCTGACCAAGGCGAGCAGCCTGTTCGTGGTCGGTCGCGGCTACGGTTTCGGCGCGGCGCTGGAAGCCGCGCTCAAGCTCAAGGAAACCTGCGGACTGCACGCCGAGGCCTTCAGCGCCGCTGAAGTGAAGCACGGCCCGATGGCGATCGTGGGCGAGGGTTTTCCCGTGCTGTTCTTCGCCCAGGGCGATGGCACGCAGGACAACACCATCGCCGTGGCGAACGAATTCCGCGCACGCGGCGCGCGCGTGTTCATTGCCGCGCCGGGCAACCATGATCCGGACAAGCTGCCGCTGCCCGACGGCGTGTCGCCGATGGTGACGCCGCTGCTGGCCGTGCAGAGCTTCTATCGCGCCGCCAGCGAACTGTCGCTGGCGCGCGGCTACGACCCGGACGTGCCGCCGCACCTGCGCAAGGTCACGGAGACGATGTGATGACCACGCCCCTCACCGCACTCATCAACGGTCGCGTACTCACCGACCACGGCCCGCAGGCCGGGCTGGCGGTGCTGGTGCGCGGCCAGCGCATCGAGGCCATCGCCCGCGCCGACGACCCGCGCGTGTCCGGCGCGAAGGCGCACGACCTGCAAGGCCGGCTGCTGCTTCCCGGCTTCATCGACGTGCAGGTCAACGGCGGCGGCGGCGTGCTGTTCAACGCCGAACCCACCGTGGAAGCCCTGGCGACCATCGGCGCGGCGCACCGCAAGTACGGCACCACCGGCTTCCTGCCGACCCTGATCACCGACACCGCCGAGGTGATGCGCAAGGCGCTCGATGCTGTGGACGCGGCCATCGAACAGGGCGTGCCCGGCGTGCTCGGCATTCACCTGGAAGGCCCCTTCCTCGCCACCGCGCGCAAGGGCATCCACGATGCCAGCCTGTTCCGCCTGCCCGACGCGCAAGACATCGCTGCGATCACGCGCAACCGCCGCGGCGTGGTGATGCTGACGCTGGCTGTGGAAGAAGTGCCGCTCGACACCATCCGCCAGCTCAGCGAGGCCGGCGTGCTGGTCGTGGCCGGCCACACCGCCGCCACGTATGCCCACACGCGCGCCGCGCTCGACGCCGGCGTGTGCGGCTTCACCCATCTGTACAACGCGATGACGCCGCTCGGCAGCCGCGAGCCCGGCGTGGTCGGCGCGGCGCTGGACGATCCGCACAGCTGGTGCGGCCTGATCGTGGACGGCCATCACGTGCATCCGGTGGCGCTGCGCGTCGCCATCGCCGCCAAGGCAAAGGGCAAGAGCGTGCTCGTCACCGACGCCATGCCGCCGGTGGGCTCGGACAACCCCGAGTACGTGCTCAATGGCCAGACCATCATCGCGCGCGACGGCATCTGCCAGAGCGACGCGGGCGTGCTCGCCGGCTCGGCGCTGGACATGGCGACCGGCGTGCGCAACCTGGTGGACATGGTGGGCCTGCCGCTGGCGGAAGCCTCGCGCATGGCGAGCGCGTATCCCGCCGCGTGGCTGGGGCTGGACCGCACGCATGGGCGCCTCGTCGCGGGCCAAAAGGCGGACTTTGCCGTGCTGGATGATGGGTTGGTGGTGAAGGAAACCTGGATTTCGGGCGTGCGGTACGGGGTTTGATGCCTTGCTCGTCATTCCGGCGCAGGCTGGAATGAACGATGGTACGCGACACTGCAATGTCTCCGTATGCGCCCATTTCCCTCACCGTCATTCCCGCGAAAGCGGGAATCCAGTGCCTTTCTCAACGTGAATTAAAGACGCTGGATGACTCGCTTCGCTCGCCCTTTCAGGGCCGCCCCGCGGGCGTTCCTCGCGCTACGCGCTCGTCCCGCTTTCGCCGAAATGACGGTGAGGGGTAGATGGCGTTGTGCAAGCTCGCCTTCTTCCCGCTCACTCGTACACATGCAACCGATTGAAGATCCACGCGTGGTACGACTTCACCAGCCCAGGCTGCGCGCAGTCGGTATAGAGACCGTTGCAGCGCGTGCGCAGTGAAATGGCCGCCGAGAAATACGGATCGGTCGGCAGATCCGCCGCCTGCAGCACCATGCTCGGCAGCAAGGCGATGTCGAGCATCGGATACGCCGGCAGCGACGGGCCCTGGAAGTTGCTCTTGATCATGTAGTACGTCAGGTAATCCTTGTACGAGGACAAACCATCCGGCCACGTGCGCGGCATCGCCTTGATCAAGCCGCTGAAGGAGGGCTGGTGATCGCCGAAGTGCACGATCACGGTCGGCTGCGCGCGGTCGAGGAAGTCGTGCTCCAGCCCGCGCATCGCCGCGTCGGAGTTGTGCAGGTTGGCGAGATACGTGTTGAAGTTGAGCGACTCGCGCGTCGGCAGGCCCTTGAGCACGCCCTTGTTGAACGGCGGCGGCAGCGAGGAGAGCGGATCGGTGTCGTGCGGGCCGTGCTGGGCCAGGGTCAGGATCATCACGAACACCGGCTGGCCCGGCTTCTTCACCTTGTCGTAGACGCGCTTGGCCGCGTCGAACATCTGCTTGTCGGTTTCCTCCCACTCCTCCAGGCCCAGCTGGCCGGCGTCGTAGAACTGGTCGAAACCATAAGCCTTGTACGCGTTGCGGCCGTTGAGGAAGCTGCCGTTGGTCGGGTAGATCGCCACGGTGAGGTAGCCCAGGCGCTGCAGCTGGCGCGGCAGGCTGTCCTGCACGTGCGGCGCCAGCACGTAGGGCGCATACATGCCGCCGGGGCCGAAGATGTCCTGCGGCATGCCGGTGAGCGTGGCGAACTCGCTCACCCAGGTGCCGCCGCCGAAGGTGTGCACGCGCATGGGCCCCGTGGCGCGAGTGCGCACGTCGGTCTTGAACATCGCCACGCGGCACTCGGGGATGTTGCACTGGGTGAAATTGGCGGGGTTGAAGGTGCTTTCCTCCAGCACCTGCACGATGTCCGGGTACGAATCCGCCGAGCGCGGAATGGCGGCCGGCTCGCCCGAGGCCGTGGCGCCCCAGTCCTGCTCGGCCTGCGCGTCGTCGCCCATGGCCGGCAAACGGACGTCCGAATCGCTGAAGTTGACGAAGAAGTTGGTGATCTGCGCGTCGTCGGAGAGCTTCTCCCACACGTTCTTCGCATGCACTTCGGCAAACGGGCCGTTCGGCAGCAGGCAGATCCAGAACGCGAACGCCCACACCGCCACGCCGCTCAGGCGCATCACCCAGGCGCGGCTCGGGCTGAGGTTGACCAGCAGGCGGCGATCGAAGCGCCACACCGCCCACAGCACCAGCGGCGTCACCACGCACACCACCAGCGACAGCATCCACAGGTGCGGGTAATGGCCCAGCGTCTCGAGCAGGCTGCTGCGCGCGTAGTAGATGAAGTCCGCCGGCATCAGCGGCGAGTCGAGGTAGCGCAGCTTCATCACGGACAGGAAGTTGAGCCCCAGGAACAGGCCGCCGCTCACCACCAGCGCCGTGGCCGGACGCGCGAAGGCGGACAGCAGCATGCCGAACGCGCACACCATCAGCGCGATCACGAAGGCCTGCTGCAACAGCGCCGGCTCGCGCATCGCGGTCATGTTCACGCAGAACAGGAAAAAGCCCGTGGCAAGCAGCCACGGCCCACTTTTCCGCAGGAAGCGAAGCGATTGTGGCGACATGTGCGGAAGGCCCCCTGTTCGGCCCGGTGTCATCTGGCGGCAATTCTACGGACTTGCGACTGTCACATGCACAATGGCCGGCAACGGCCAAACGGCGGCCTGACGCGGTTCAGCAGCCATTTCGCCGGCAAGGCGCCATGCCGATCTGCTAGGTTTGCCGCCTTTGCTCCCTTCCACGGACAGGCTCATGACTCGTCGTCTCCTCCCCCTCGCCGCCCTGGCCGCCGCCGTACTGGCAGGCTGCGCCAGCCAGCCGGCCAATCACTCGGCCGCCCTGCCCGAGGGCAGCCGCGCCCAGGTGGCCATCCTGGAAACCACGGACGTCCACTCCAACGTGCTCAGCTACGACTACTACAAGCAGCGCGAGGACGATTCGGTGGGCTACGAGCGCGTGGCCACCCTGGTCCGCCGCGCCCGCGCGCAGTATCCGAACAACTTCCTGTTCGACAGCGGCGACACCATCCAGGGCAGCGTGCTGGCCGATTACCAGGCGCTGGTGAAGCCGGTCGGCTGCGACCAGGAACTGGGCATCTACCAGGCCATGGACGCCATGGGCTACGACGGCGGCACCGCCGGCAACCACGAGTTCAACTACGGCCTGGGCTTTCTCTCCCAGGTCACCGGCACGCCGATGAACGTGGACGGCGGCCACGCCGACCGCTGCGCCGGCCCGCATTTCCCGCTGGTGCTTTCCAACGTGTTCAGCGCCCGCGACGGCGCGCCCATCTTCAAGCCGTGGACGGTCGTGCAGAAGGACATCGCCATCACCGCGCCCGATGGCAGCACCCGCAAGGTACCGCTCAAGGTCGGCATCATCGGCTTCACGCCCCCGCCGATCCTGGAGTGGGACAAGCAGAACCTCGCCGGCAAGGTCACCGTGACGGGCGTGGTCGAGGCCGCGCAGAAGTACCTGCCGCAACTGCAGGCGCAGCATCCGGACATCGTCGTCGCGGTGCTGCACGGCGGCCTCAACACGGCGCCCTACACGCCCGACATGGAAAACGGCGGCTGGTATCTGGCCGGCATCCCCGGCATCGACGTGGTGCTGCTCGGCCACGCGCACAGCGAATTCCCCGGCCCGCACTACAAGGGCATGAAGGGCGTGGATGCAGAACGCGGCTTCGTGCAGGGCAAGCCGGCCGTGATGGGCGGCTTCTTCGGCAAGGACCTGGGTGTGATCGACCTGGCCTTGCAACGCAAGGACGGCCGCTGGGTGATCGACGACAGCCAGACGCACAGCGAAGTGCGCCCGATCTGCCCGAAGAAGAACGACTGCGTGCCCGCCGACCCGGCCATCGCCCCGCTGGTGCAGCAGGCGCATGAAGCGGCCGTGGCCTATGTGAACACGCCCATTGGCGAGACGCGCGTGCACCTGAGCAGCTACTTCGCCGACGAAGGCAACATGACCGCGCTCGCGCCGATCAACGCGGCCATGCGCGACTACGTGCAGAGCGAACTGCCCAAGACCCATCCGGAACTGGCGAAGGTGCCGGTGCTGGCGGCCGCGGCGGCGTTCCGCACCGGCTTCGGCGGCCCGGACGACTACACCGACGTCGCCGTGGGCCCGCTCACCCTGCGCAGCGCGGCGGACCTCTACTTCTACCCGAACACGCTCGCCGCGGTGAAGGTGGATGGCGCCGGGCTCAAGGCTTGGCTGGAGAAATCGGCCGAGCGCTTCAACCGCATCGACCCCGGCAAGGACGGAGAACAGCAGCTCATCGGCAATACCCTGCCCGGCTACAACTTCGACCAGATCCAGGGCGACCTGAGCTACCAGATCGATGTGACCAGGCCGGCGGGCGAACGCATCGTCAAGCTCGCCTACAGGGGCAAACCGGTGAAGCCGGATCAAACCTTCGTGGTCGCCACCAACAACTACCGCGCCAGCGGCGGCGGCAACTTCCCCGGCCTGGACGGCAACAACATCGTGCTCGCCGCCCCCGACGGCGCGCGCGAGATCCTGGCCAAGTGGCTGCAGAAGAAGCAGACCCTCACCGCCAGGGACCTGCCCGCCGCCTCCTGGCACTTCGTGCCAGTGAAGACGCGCGGCGAGGTGGTGTTCAAGGCCGCCAGCGGCAAGCAGGACGTGGCGCGGGAAGCGGGGCTGAAGAACATCCGCCAGTTGAAGGACAACGGCGATGGCACGGCGGAGTACGCCGTCGACCTGTCGCGCTGAGGGCCTTTCGACACTTCTGCAAACACCCATTTCCCTCACGTCATTCCGGCGCAGGCCGGAATCCAGTAACGAAGATGATCGGTTGTCGCCACAGCCTGCGATGTTCTGCACTGCCTCGCGAAGACCAGCCACGACGGCTACTGGATTCCGGCCTGCGCCGGAATGACGATGAAAGCGCCCGCACTGCCCGCAGGCGCGCAACGGCGTAGACTTCGCCGCGCGTTCTTCGTGACGCTCACGGAGCCATCCGATGCAAGCCGAACAGAAATACTGGTTTCCCGCCAAGCGCTACGGCTGGGGCTGGGGGTTTCCCACCACCTGGCAGGGGCTGTCGGTCCTGGGTGCGTATATCGCCCTGCTGGCTGGCGGTGCCTCGTGGCCGAGGGCGGGCCATTCGCACGGCTGGTTCGTGCTCTACGCGGGCGGGCTTACCGCGATTCTGCTGCTGGTCTGCTGGCTCAAGGGCGAGCCGCCGCACTGGCGCTGGGGCAGGCAGGACTGACCACGCAGCGCGCTGGCGCGTTTGGGGTGGCCCGAAGGTTTCAAACGTACCTGTTGACTGCAGTGCAGCAATCGCCCTAAGGTCGGGTCCATGTCGCCGCTCAACGCGCCAGCACGCATGTTCCAGGCCCCGGTTTTCGCCGGGCGCGTGCCGTTGTCCGCCGGCGCGCTGACCATCGCCACCCTGACCACCACACCACGACCACTATTACCACCGGGTCGGGGTGGGTTTCCGTGCGCGAATAAGTTCCTGACGCAAACGGCCCCGCCCTCGATGAGGCGGGCCGGCGCACACTCCGACTCTCCTTCGCGAGCACGGGCCACCACCTTGGAGGCCACCGTGAACGCTGTCGCATCACCCTCGCTCGAACAACCGTCGCTGCCACCACATGCCCGTGCGCTGCCGACGGCCACCGCGCGCCAGCGCGTCCTCGCCGTGGGCCTGGTCGGCCCCGGCCGTGTCGGCAGCGCCCTGCTGGACCAATTGCGCGCGGCGCGGCCGCGCCTTGCACGTGCGGGGCTGGACCTGCGCCTGTGCGGCGTGGCGGCCAGCCGGCGCATGTGGCTGGACGTGGACGACCCCGAGCTCAACGGCCGCCACGACAGCGCGCAGACCTGGCGGCCGAGCAATCTCGACGAGTTCGTCGCGCATCTGCGCGGCAACGATGGCCACCACGCCATGCTGATCGACTGCAGCGCCAGCGATGCGGTCGCCTCGCGCTATACCGAATGGCTGGCCGGCGGCGTGCACGTGGTGACGCCAAACAAGCTCGCGGGCAGCGGCCCGATGCCGCGCCTGCAGGCGATACGCGCTGCCTGCGAAAGTGGCGCGCGCTTCCGCTACGAAGCCACTGTCTGCGCCGGCCTGCCGGTGGTGCAGACGCTGCGGGACCTGCTCGATACCGGCGACGAGCTGCTCGCGGTGGAGGGCATGTTCTCCGGCACGCTGGCGTGGCTGTGCAACCGCCACGATGGTAGCCGGCCGTTCTCGGCGCTGGTGCGCGAGGCGCACGCGCTGGGTTACACGGAGCCCGATCCACGCGACGATCTCTCCGGCCTCGACGTGGCGCGCAAGCTGGTGATCCTCGCGCGCGAGGCCGGCTGGTCGCTGTCGCTGGAGGACGTGGATGTGCAAAGCCTGGTGCCGCCCGAGTTGGCCGCGCTGCCGATGGACGAGGTGATGGACAAGCTGCATCTGCTCGATGCGCCGATGGCGCGCCACGTCGCCCATGCGCAGACGCAAGGCTGCGTGCTGCGCCACGTCGCCAGCCTCGATGCCAAGGGCCACGCCAGCGTGCGGCTGGCCGTGCTGCCGCAGTCGCATCCGTTCGCGCACACGCGCCTCACCGACAACGTCGTACAGTTCACCACCCACCGCTACCGGGAAAACCCGATGCTGGTGCAAGGTCCCGGCGCCGGGCCGGAAGTCACGGCGGCGGGCGTGTTCGCCGATCTGTTGCGCATCGCCGAGTCGCTGGAGGTGCGCTGATGAATGCCCAATTGATGGAATCCCTGATGTCTCCCCAGCGCGCGCTGAGCGCACAGGCCATGGCCTACGCCAGCGTCGGCAACGTCGCCGTTGGCTTCGATATCCTCGGGCACAGCGTGGCCGGCGCGGGCGATCGCGCGATCGTGCGCCGCATCGAGGAACCGGTGGTGCGCATGGCCGCCATCCACGGCGTGGTGACCAACCTGCCGCTCGATGCCGCCGCCAATACGGCAGGCGCGGCGCTGATGTCGCTGCGCCGCGCATTGGGTTTGCGCCACGGCTTCGAGGTGGAGCTGCACAAGGGCATTGCGCTGGGATCGGGCATGGGTGGTTCGGCGGCCTCGTGCGTGGCCGCGCTGGTGGCCGCCAATGCCTTGCTGGAACGCCCGCTGTCGCGCGAAGCACTTTACGGATTCGCGCTCGATGGCGAACAGGTGGCCAGCGGCAGCCGCCATGGCGACAACCTGGGGCCGATGCTGCTGGGCGGCCTGGTGCTCTCCACGCACGATCGCCCGCTGCGCCTGTCGGTACCGGAAAACTGGCATTGCGCGTTGGTGCATCCGCATGTGGTGCTGGAAACCCGTGAATCGCGCGCCGTGCTCGCCAAAGGTTTCGACCTGCACGACGTGGTCGCGCAGCATGCCAACCTTGCCCTCTTTCTCACCGGCTGCCAGCGCGGCGACACCACGCTGGTGCGCGAAGGCCTGAAGGACGTGCTGGTGGAACCAAGGCGCGCGCCGCTGGTCCCAGGCTTCGCACGCGTGAAGCAGGCTGCTCTGGATCACGGTGCGCTGGGCGCCAGCATTTCCGGCGCCGGTCCCAGCGTGTTCGGCTGGTATGAACGACGCGAGGACGCCGAACGGGCGGGCGCGGCCATGTCGGCGGCGTTCGCCGCGGAAGGCCTGGCCAGCGACGTGCTGGTTTCACCCATCAACGGACCCGCCGCAGCGCTGGTCGACGAGGAAGACGCGGCATGAGCGAGCCGTTGCAGTACCGCAGTACCCGTGGCGCGCGGCATGCCGCTGGCATCGAGGAAGTGATCGCCGCCGGCCTGGCGCCCGATGGCGGCCTGTACGTGCCCGAGGCGCTGCCGCAGCTGGATGCCGCTGATTTCAGCGCCGGCGGTTCGCTGGCCGATACCGCCGCCACGCTGCTCGCGCCTTTCTTTCGTGGTTCGTCGCTGGCACACGAACTTCCCGCGATCTGCAGTGAGGCGCTGAATTTCGACGTGCCGCTGCGGCCACTGTCGTATCAACCCGATGCCTCGGTGCTGGAGTTGTTCCACGGGCCGAGCGCGGCCTTCAAGGATGTGGGCGCGCGTTTTCTCGCCGCCTGTTTCCGTCGTCTTCGCCGCGACGACGACGCGCCGCTGACCATCGTGGTGGCGACGTCCGGCGACACCGGCGCGGCCGTGGCCGCGGCCTTCCATCGCCAGCCTGGCGTGCGCGTGGTGATTCTCTATCCCGATGGCCGCGTATCGCCGCGGCAAGCGCATCAGCTGGGCTGTTTCGGCGACAACGTGCAGGCCCTGCGCGTTAGTGGCAGCTTTGACGATTGCCAGCGCATGGCCAAGGCCGCGCTCAACGATGCGCCGTTGCAGCAGCGCGTGCCGCTGTCGTCCGCCAACAGCATCAGCCTGGGCCGCCTGTTGCCGCAGATGAGCTACTACGCGCATGCATCGCTGGCGTGGTGGCGCGAGCACCGCGCGCCGCTCAACTTCATCGTGCCTACCGGCAATCTGGGCAATGCGCTTGCCTGCGTGTGGGTGCGCGAGATGGGTTTGCCGGTGGGCGAGATCCACCTGGCCTGCAATGCGAACGCCACGCTGAGCGATTATTTCGACGGTTCGCCGTATTCGCCGCGCCCGGCCATCGCTACGCTCGCCAATGCCATGGATGTCGGCGCGCCCAGCAATTTCGAGCGCCTGCGCTGGACCTTTCCGCACGACCACGAACTGCGCCTGCAACTGCACGCGGCCAGCGTGGACGACGACGCCATTCGCGACACCATCGTCCACCACGCACGCGAGCACGGCGAGGTGTTCTGCCCGCATACGGCGACGGCGGTGCATCTGCTCGATGGCATGGGCGTCACCGGCCTGCCCTGGGCGGTGGTGTCCACGGCGCATCCGGCGAAATTCGATAGCGTGGTGGAGCCGTTGATCGGGCGGAAGCTCGACGTACCGCCTGCGCTGGCTGCGATGCTGGAGCGGCCGGCATATGCTGAGCCGATGGCGGTTAGCGAGGTTGCGCTCAAAGACTGGCTGGATCAGCGGCTGGGAGTAGAGCGTGCCGCTGTTGCGAGCTAAATCATCTATCGGATAGCGAAGATCTGCTTTCTAGGCAGCGTCCAACGCCGCACGGCCTTGCCGATACCTCACCGTCATTCCGGCGAAAGCCGGAATCCAGTGCCTTTGGGCTTTCTTGTGGCGTGTAGAAAGTCGCTGGATTCCGGCTTTCGCCGGAATGACGGTGAGGGAAATGCGCGCTTGAGGCGAATTTGGAACTGGCACAGGCAAACTCGCCAGCGGCCCAATAACCAGGCACGGCGAGATCACTCGTCCAGCACCGCCCCATTCGTCTCGATCATCTTGGCGTAGAACTTCGCCGTCGCCTTGGGCGTGCGCTTCTGCGTGGCGAAATCCACGTGGTACAGGCCGAAGCGCTTGGCGAAGCCGAGCGACCACTCCAGGTTGTCCAGCAGCGACCACGCGTAATAGCCGCGGATGTCCACGCCCTGCTGGATGGCGTCATGCACGGCCTTCAGGTGCTTGCGCAGGTAGCTGGTGCGCAGCGGGTCCTGCACCACGTCGCCCTCGGCCACCGGTGCGTCGTAGAAGGCCGAGCCGTTTTCGGTGATGTAGAGCGGAATGTCGCCGTAGCGCTGCTTGAACCAGGTGAGCGTGTCGGTGAAGCCCTGTTCGTACACTTCCCAGCCGGTTTCGGTGTGGGTGACGTTGGGCTGGCGCACGGGCACGGCCTTCAGCGGATAGGCCTCCGGGTCGTGCCTCACCACGGCGCGCGTGTAGTAGTTGATGCCGACGTAGTCGACCTTCTGCTTCGTCAGCGCGAAGTCGTCCGCCGGGAAATCCGGCCAGGCGGGCCCGAAGATTTCCTTCAGTTCCGGCGGATAGCTGCCCAGCAGCGCGGGATCGGCGAACTGCTCGTTCATGTACGCATGCGCGCGGCGCGTGGCGGCGATGTCTTCCGGGCTGTCGGAGGCCGGATACTTCGGCTCGATGTTGAACACCACGCCGATCTCGTGCCTGCCCAGCGCGCGATACGCCTGGATGCCGGCGCCGCTGGCGCGCATCAGGTTGTGCGTGGCGATGGGCGCCTCGTACTTGCTGCGGTGGCCCGGCGCCAGCTTGCCGTGCAGATAGCCGCCGTCGGTGACCACCCAGGGCTCGTTGAGCGTGGACCAGCGCTTCACGCGATCGTCCAGCGCCTTGAACATCACGCTGGCGTATTCGGCGAACCAGTGGGCGCTGTCGCGGTTGAGCCAGCCGCCGCGATCGTCCAGCGCGGCGGGAAGATCCCAATGGAACAGTGTGGCGTTCGGCTCGATGCCGCTTTCCAGCAGCTCATCGACCAGGCGCGAATAGAAATCCACGCCCTTGGGGTTGATGCGGCCGGTGCCCTCCGGCAACACGCGCGCCCACGCGATGCTGAAGCGATAGCCCTGCAGACCGAGCGCGCGCATCAGCTGCACGTCGCCCTTGTAGCGCCGGTAGTGATCGCAGGCGACGTCGCCGGTGTCGCCGTTCGCCATCATGCCCGGTGTGTGCGCGAAGCGCTCCCAGATGCTCGGGCCCGCGCCGTCGGCCAGGGGCGAGCCCTCGATCTGGTAAGCCGAGGTCGCGGCGCCCCAATGGAAGCCGGGCGGAAAGCGATAGCTCTGGGTCATGTCGAGAAATTCCCTATGCCGCGTTGCGGCTTGATGTAAACGCTTACATATCGAGAATAGCCTAGCGCGGCACGGATGTGCAGCGGTGACGCGCACATTCGGCTACGGTGGCCCATGCAGCCGCCGGCTAAACGGAGCGAGAAGCGTTGATGGCTACGGTGAGTCTGGATCGCGTTGGCAAGGTGTATCCCAATGGCCATGTCGGCATGGCCGAAGCGAGTTTCGAGATCGCCGATGGCGAACTGCTGGTGCTGGTGGGCCCTTCCGGCTGCGGCAAGACCACGCTGCTGCGCATGATCGCGGGGCTCGAGTCGATCTCTTCCGGCACGCTGCGCATCGGCGACCGCGTGGTGAACGACGTGTCGCCCAAGGACCGCGACATCGCGATGGTCTTCCAGAACTACGCGCTCTATCCCCACATGACGGTGGCGGAAAACCTCGCCTTTGGCCTGCGCCTGCGCGGGAAGTCCAAGGCCGAGATCGACGAACGCATTCGTCAGGCCGCCAGGCAAATGGAACTGGAGCACCGCCTGGATGCGCTGCCGGCGTCGCTTTCCGGCGGTCAGCGGCAGCGCGTGGCGCTGGGGCGCGCCCTGGTGCGCGAGCCGCGCGTGTTCCTGCTCGACGAGCCGCTCTCCAACCTGGACGCCAAGCTGCGTCTTTCCATGCGCGTGGAAATTGCGCGGCTGCACCGCCAGCTCGGCGCCACCATGATCTACGTGACGCACGACCAGGTGGAGGCGATGACGCTGGGGCAGCGCATCGTTGTGCTCAACGGCGGACAGATCCAGCAGATCGACACGCCGATGCGTCTCTACGAGAAACCCGCCAACCTTTTCGTGGCCGGTTTCCTCGGTTCGCCGGCGATGAACCTGCTGCGAGGTCCGCTGCGTCATGGTGCGGGCTGGCATCTCGAAACCCCGCAGGGCGAGTTGCGGCTCGGCACGCTGGATGCGCAGACGCCGGAACTGCTGCCGTGGATCGATCGCGAGATCGTGCTCGGTATCCGCCCGGAACACCTGCGTCCCACCAGTGAGGCGAACGCCACGTTGAGCGCCACGCTCGAAGTCACCGAGCCGGTAGGCAATGAAATCTTCCTCAACCTGCGGCGCGGCGAACAGACGCTGGTGTCGCGCGTGGCACCCGGCGCCCTGCCCGATGCCGGCGGCGTGATGCATTTCGAGCTGGCGCTTGATCGTCTGCATATGTTCGACCCGGCCTCCGGGATGCGTATCGCCTGAGCGATCCGTCATCCCTTCACGCTGCCCAGCAAAAGACCTTCGATGTAATAGCGCTGCATGGCGAGGAACAAGGCAAGCACAGGGATCACGGTCACCACCGAGCCGGCCATCATCAATTCGCTGTCCTGCGCGTGCTCGCGGGCGAGCGAGGCCAGGCCCAGCGGCAGCGTGTAGTGCTCCTGTCCGGTCAACGCGATCAACGGCCACATGAAGTCGTTCCACGCGGTGAGGAAGGTGAAGATCGCCAGCGTCACCATGATGGGCTTGAGCAGCGGCAGCACGATCTGGCCGAAGATGCGCAGCTCGCTGGCGCCGTCGATGCGCGCCGCTTCCAGCAGCTCGTCGGGAATGCCGCGCGCGTACTGGCGCACCAGGAAAATGCCGAACGCGGTGGCCGCCGCCGGCAGCACCAACGCGGCATAGCTGTTCACCAGCCCCATGCTCTTGAGCATGAGGAACAGCGGCAGCATGGCGACCTGGGCCGGCACCACCAGCAAGCCGAGCAACAACTGGAACAGCCGCTCGCGGCCGGCGAAGCGCAGCTTGGCGAAGGCATAACCCGCCATCAGATTGAAGGCGAGCGACAGCACGGTGATGGCGGTGGAAATCGCGAAGCTGTTGAACAGATAGCGCCCCACGCCCGCGCGCAGGAACAGCACCTCATAGTTGTGCCAGCTGGCATGCGCTGGCCAGAGCGGCGGCGGCAGGCTGCTGGCTTCGCCCGGCCGCATGAACGACACGGCAAGCATCCACAGCAGCGGAAACAACGCCACCAGCGTGCCGCCGATCAGCAGGCCATGGATAACGGCCCTGGCGACGCGCGCGTTCATGCCGCCTCTCCACGGCGTCCCAGTCGCAGCATCAGCGCGGTCACGGCGAACATGATGACGAACAGCAGGAAGGCCACCGCCGATGCGGCGCCGAAGTTCCACCATTTGAAGCCTTCGTTGTACATCAGGTAGAGCACGCTGGTGGTGCTCTGCAGCGGACCGCCTTCGGTCATCACATAGGGTTCGGCGAACAGCTGGAAGTAGCCCGATACCGTAAGGATGCCGACCATCAGCAACGTGGACCCGAGCATGGGCAGAGTGATATGGCGGAACTGCTGCACGGCGGAGGCGCCGTCGATGCGTGCGGCTTCGTAGAGATCCTTGGGTATCGCCTGCAGGCCCGCCAGCAGGATGATCATGTTGTAGCCGAAGTTCTTCCACACCGCGAACAGGATGATCGAAGGCATGGCCCAGTGTGGATCGCCCAGCCAGTCCACGGGATGGATGCCCACCACGCCGAGCACATAGTTCAACAAGCCGTACTTGGTGTTGAGGATGTAACGCCACACCACCGCCACGGCCACCACCGTGGTCACCACCGGCGCGAACAGCGCGGTACGGAAGAAGGCCTTGCAGCGCGCCAGCGGCGAGTTGAGCAGCAGCGCCGCGCCCAGCGACACCATGAGGGAAAGCGGCACGCCCACGATCACGAAGTACAACGTGTGGCCCAGCGCCGACCAGAACGCCTTCTGGTGAAGAAGATCCCAATAATTGCCCAGCGCGACGAAGCGTAGATGACGGATGTCCGCCAGCGCATAGAGGTCGTAATCGGTAAGGCTGAGCGCCAGCGCCGCGATCACCGGCAACAGGAAGAAAACACCGAGCACCAACAGCGCCGGCGCCAGGAACCACCATGCGGCGCGCTGCGCGCTCATGGCGAGGCCACCGCGTTGCGCGAATGATCGAGAATCCAGCGGCGCTTCTCGAGAATGCGGTCCGCACGGCGGTCGATCTCGGCGGCGGCTTCATCGACCGTCAGCTCGCCGGCCACGGCACGCGCGGCCACGAGCTGCATCTCGTTGGCGATCCGCTCCCACTCCGGCACCGGCGGCGAGGGCTTGACGTGCTCCAGCTGTTCGCGAAACGCCTGCACCTTGGGATCGGTGCGCAGGCTGCCGCCGTCCCATGCGCTGCGCCGCGCGGGCATGTCGCCGAGCAGGCCGTAAAGGCGCCGCTGCACGTCGGGGCGCGACAGGTACTCGATGAGCAGCCACGCATCGTCCTTGTGCGCGGAGCGGCGGAACACCACGAGGCTGGAACCGCCCGCCGCCCCGACGCCCGCGCCATCGGGGCCCGGCAGTGGTGCGGTGGCCCACTCGCCTTCTCGATCCGCAGGCAGGCGCTGGCGGAATTCACCGATGTTCCATGGGCCGGAGAAATAGAACGCATACACGCCGCGCCCGAATTCATCCCATGGGTTGCCCGCTTCCACCGCCGTGATGGCCGGCGCCTGCTTCAGGCGGAAGGTATCCACATAGAACGCCAGCGCGCGCTTGAAACCCGCGCTGCGGAAATTGCCGTAGCGTCCGCCGTCGCGCAGCATCGGCTCGGGCTGTTGCAGCGCCAGCGACATCAGCTGCTCGTATTCGTTGGTGGGCAGCAGGATGCCGTAGGTGCCGCGCTCGGGATGGCTGAGCGCGGCAAGCATGTGCCGCCACTCGTCCCAGGTGCGCGGCGGCGCATCGAAGCCGGCGGCCTTGAGCAGATCGCGACGATAGAACAGCAGGCGCGTGTCCACGTACCACGGCACGCCGTAGAGCACGCCGTCGATGCGGTTGATCGCCCAGATGGATGCGAAGTAATCCTCCGGCTTCACCGTCGCCGACGCCACCACGCGCTGCTGCAGCGGTTCCAGCGCATTGAGCGCGGCAAATTCCGGCAGCCAGGTGTTGCCGAGCTGGGTGAGGTCCGGCGTGGAGTCGCCGGCGAACGCGGTGAGCAGCTTCTGGTGCGCCGCGGTGAGCGGCATCTGCTGCACCTCCACGTGGATGTCCGGATGCTCGCGCTCGAACTCCGGCAGCAGCTTCACCACGGCCTCGCCTTCGCGGCCGATGGTCCAGAAGGTCAGCGTGCGCGCATCCTTCGATGACGAACATCCCGCCAGCGATAACGCGAACAGGGCCAGCAGGCGGCAAGCCGTCCGGCGTGTCGTTGCGCTGTCGCGGCGGAAGGGATCAGGCATCGCTCACCGTGTTTTCGCATCCAGCCAGCCGCCTGTGAAGCCGGCGCGTTCCAGGCCCTTGCGGACGTACGGGTTCTTGCGCATCACGTTCCACACGAAGCCGCTGCGCCAGTTCTCGATCATCAGCACGATGGGGCCCTGGTCGATGCCGATCTGCTTGTCGTCGGCCCAGCCCATGCCTTTCACCACGCGGCCCTCCTTCGGTGCGGCGCCGGTGTCATAGCTGGGGTTGAAGGCGTCGACGAACCCGTACTTGCCATAGATGGCGTCACCGTAGCGCTTCTTCATCTCCAGCAGCGCGGGCACCACGATCTCCGGTGCGAACGCGATGGAGCCGCCGGCGGCGGTGGGGGCGATGGTACCGTCATCGGAGATGTAGTCGAGCCCCGCGCCGCGCGCGGTATAGCCGTAGAACGCGCGCGTGCTGCCGTCGTCGCGCTTCACCACCGCGTCGCCCGGACCATTGCAGGCGGTCAGGCCCCACACGTTCTCGCCATAGCCTTCCCAGTGATTGGGGTTGGCCATCGCGTACGAACGCTGGGCGTAGGTGGCCTGGCGGCTGTTCTGGAAGTAGTCGGTCTGGTGGTCGCGGCTCCAGGCGTCCTGGATGCCGCGGAAGTCGACCCACGCATGACTGTACTGGTGGCCGAACAGCGGCGCGAAGTTGAGGAAGGTGCGCCCCTGGAACTCGCCCCACTGCTTGGGATACGTGCTGGCCCACGCCTGCCATGCATCGTCGCTCACCGGGTGCGTGGGCGAACCCATCGCCAGCACATACACCAGCATGCCTTCGTCATAGCCCTTCCAGTTGGAGTGGATGAACTGACCGCCAGGCGTCCAGCCCATGCTGATCAGCGGCGCCTTGGGCTGCATCCAGGTCCAGTCCACGCGGCGGTAGATGGCGTCGGCCAGCGCGCGGATCTGCTTTTCCTTGGCGTTGGAGCGGTCGAAATAGGTCTGCGAGAACAGCACGCCGCCGAGCAGCAGCGTGGTATCCACGCTCGACAGCTCGACCCAGCGCGAATAGCGCTTGCCGGTCTTCATGTCGAGGAAGTGATAGAAGAAGCCGTGGTAGCCGGTGGCGCCGTCTTCGCTGTCGTCCTGCGTGGCGTCGTTGAAGAAGCGCAGCGTGGCGAGCGCGCGGTCCACCGCCTGCTCGCGCGTGACGTAGCCGCGCTCCACGCCCACGCCGTAGGCGGTGAGCGCAAAGCCAACCGAGGCGATGCTGGCGAACGAGTCGCCGGGCCAGTGATCCGGCACCAGCCCGGTGGTCGGGTCCGCGCTGTCCCAGAACCATTGGAAAGTGCGGTGTTCCAGTTCGTCGATGGCGGCGCGCTGGTCCTTGGGCAGGGCCTGGTACTTGAGCGTGGGCGCATCGTCCGGCGCCGCGGTGGCGACGCCGGCTGCCAGCACGAGCGCGCCGGCTAGAAGAGCGTGGAGGAATCGTTTGCGCATGATCCGGTGTCCTTTCGAGGCCCGGCAATATTCCAGCGAATCCGCCGCGAGGATATCGACCGGGCTCTCAAAGAGAGGCCCGCAACGCGCGGGCCTCGAAATGCCATCGTCCTGACAGCTTGGGGGGTGCCACTTAGAAGTTGATGCCTGCGGTGACCTTGAGGGTGCGCGGATAGCCGGTGATCTCGCCGGTGGGGTTGTAGATCACCTGGCGCCGGGTCACCTGGCCGTTCGTGCCAATGCTCTGGATGTAGTCGACGTAGTTGTTCCAGTTGAACGCATTGAGCAGGTCGATGCGCACGTAGCCATTGAAGTTGCCCCAGATCTTGAAGTTCTTCGTGGCCTGTAGATCGAGATCGCGATAACCGAACACCTTGCCGCCGATCAGGAAGCGCCCCGTGCCAGGCGGCTGGATCGAGAAGTTCAGGCAGCCACCGCCATTGACCGTGCCGTTATCCACGCCCGTGGGTGGCGCCCAGCCGCAGGACAGGCCAAGGCTCGGAATCGGCGTGGCCAAGGTCAGCTTGCCGCCGAACACGAAGCCCCACGGACCATCGAGCGAACCGGTGGCCACGAAGCGATGCTTGGCGAGGGCGGCATCGGTGAACGGGTACTTGCCGATGGTCTCGTAGTCGAACGCGTACTGGTCGGTGGGATCCTGGTTGTCGTTGTTCTGCACGGCATTGGTGTAGGTGTACGCGAACGACGCGCTCCAGTGCGAATCGGTGGTGTATGGCTTTTCCGCCGACAGCAGGATCTGGTTGGTCTTGGTCTTCAGGCCGTTGTTGCCGATGATCAGGCTGCCATAGCCCGGAATACCGAAGCTCCACGGCTGGCTGCCATTTTTCCAGAAGCTGCCATCCGGGTAGCGGTTACCCAGCGTGTACACGATGCCGTCGTGGCTCTTGATGTTCACGAAGGCGATGCTGGTGTTCCACTCACCGATCTTGTTGCGCATGCCGATGCTCAGCTGATCGGAATACGGCGCCTTCAGGTTGTTGTTGATCATGTCCACTTCCTTGCCCGCGTTGCTTCCAGCAACGAGCGCTTGCAAGGCCGGGATGCTCAGGTAGGCCGGGTTCCACGCCAGGCAGGTGGCGCTCGGCGTGCAAGGCACCAACGGTGTATTGAAGTTGAGCGTGGGTTGCGACAGCACCGACTTGGTCTGCTCGACCTGCAGAGATTCGTACAGGTTGCGGTCGTACGAACGGCCCCAGCCGCCGAAGATCACGTGCTCTTCGTCGCCGAACAGGTCATTGGAGAAACCGATGCGCGGCTGGATCTCGTTCTTCTGCGCCTTGCGGTTGTTGCCGGTGCTGATGTAGTCGTTGATGTTCACGCCGCCCTTGGCGAGCGTCTGCGCGTAGGTCTGCCCGGCGGGCGCGTTCGGATCCTGCGAGTTGATCGCCGCGATGACCGATGCCGGCGTCACGTAGTTGAGGTACGAAGGCGTTTCCTCGTAGTCCCAGCGCACGCCGAGGTTGAAGGTCCAGTGGTCGTCCACCTGCCAGTCGTCCTGGATGTAGGTGCCGAACTGCTTGTCGCGGCTGGTCGCCACCGGGCTCACGCCCGGCACCGGCGAGCCGAACTGGATCTTGTACGGTATCGATTCCGTGCCGTCCGGTCCCACCGCGTACGTCGCCAGCGCATTGGTGTCGCCGGCGTCCTGCGCGGTGAGCTTCACCGACTTGAACTTCACGCCCATCTTGATGACGTGGTCGCCATGCCACTGCACGTCGTTGAGGGTGAAGTCGTCGGAGATGGCCGGCCCTTTCTGGCCCTTGTTCTGGAACGACAGCGGCGAGGCGCCGTCGACGATCAGCGGCTGGTTCTGGTTGTTGTACGCCGTGTACTCCGCGCCCACGCCCGTGATGATCGGCGTCGGCGTGTAGTACGCATCTTCATACGTCGCCTGCAGGCGGTTGAACCAGCTGTCGGTGCTGTGATCCCAGCGGATGTCGAAGCGCTTGTCGGTGTTGCGCGTGTTGAGCGCGGTGTTGGCCGTCTGCTGCGCGCCAATGCCGCTGATGGCGGTTTCGTCGCGGTACTTGCCGCTCACCTCGATGCGGTCGCGGTCCGTCGGCTCCCAGTCCACCTTGCCGAACCAGTTGTTTTCCCGGAACGGCAGGCTTGCCGGGCCGATTTCGTTCTTCACGCTCTGCGGCAGGTTGGGCCAGAAGCTGGAATCGCCCGCCGGCACGACGGTGATCGGGCTGTCGAACTCCTTGCCTTCGTAGGCAATGTAGAAATGCGCCTTGTCCTTGAGGATGGGGCCGCCGAGATCGAAACCGTAGTCCTTCTCGTGCGAAGCGACCTTGGTGCCGGTTGCCTCTTCCGACGGCGTCTTGGCGCGCATGGGGCCATTGGTGAAGCTGCCGAACACGTCGCCGTGGAACTGGTTGGTACCCGACTTGGTCTCGGCGGTAATGGCCGCGCTGGAGAGCTGGTCGTACTCGGCCTTGTAGTTGGAGGTGATGACCTTGTACTCGGCCACGGCCAACTGCGGGAACGGATTGCCCTGGCTGTTGTTCTGGCCGGTAACGCCGCCGGGCAGCACGTAGTTCTTCTGGCCCACGCCGTCGATGTAGACGTTGATGTTGGAGCTGGCCTGCGCGCCGGAGCGCAGGCTGGTGTTGCCGTTGGCGTCACGCGTGAACACCATGCCCGGCACCGTGTCGGCGAACTCGAGGAAGTTGCGCGACGCGGCCGGCGTGGTTTCGATCTGGCGCAGGGACACCAGCGAGCCCACTTCGGAGGTCTTCACTTCCTGCAGCGTGGTGGCCGAGACGGTTACGCCACTGAGGTTCTGCGCGTTGGCTTCGGCCGGCGCGGCAGCGGCCGCGGCCTGCTGCGCGCTGAGGTTCAAGGTGAACACCGAGGCCACCGTCACGGTGACGGTGCGTTCGGTGCCAGGCCCGGCGCTCACCTGATAGGTGCCCGGCGGCAGCCCGACCAGCGCGTAGCTGCCGGCCTTGTCGGTGTGCGTGCGCCGCGTGGAGCCGGTGGCGGTGTTCTTGGCGACCACGTCGACGTCGGCGGGGCCCTGGCCGCGGATGGTCGCGTCCGAGCTCTGCGCCCAGCCGATGACGGGCACGGAAGAGGCCATCGCGAGTGCGATGGCAGCAGCTAGTAAACGTTTACTTTTCTGAGTTTGAGTCGTCATCTGGTTCTCCCCTCCCACAAAGGCCGCCGCTCAGACGAGCGCCGGAGGATGTTTCGTTGCAACGTTGGTCTGCGGTGCGCCACACGACTCGCGCGCGACCACGTCGCAACGGAGGGTGCGGGTATGAGGGCCGTCGAGGCGGCCCTTGCCTTCCATGAGCTCGGTGAGCAGGAGCAGCGCGCTCTTGCCCAGGTCTGCGATGTTGACGCTCACGGTACTGAGCGAAGGCGTGACGTACCGTGCGATGAGAATGTCGTCGAATCCCGCGAGCGCGATGTCCTGCGGCACGCGCACGCCGGCTTCCTTGAAGGCGTAGAGGCAGCCCACCGCCATCATGTCGTTGGCGGCGAACACGGCGCGCGGGCGCGTGGCCTGCGCAAGCAGTTCGCGGCCGGCGCGATAGCCCGATTCCTCGGTGAAGTCGCCGGCGACGATGGTGAGCGGCGCCTTGGGCGCGAACCGCGCCATCGCCGCGCGATAGCCCTTCTCGCGCTCCTGCGCGTCGTAGTTGCCGGCGGGGCCAGTGACGAAGGCCACCGAGCCGTGGCCGGCATCGAGCAGGTGCTTCACCATCGCCTGCGCGCCGGCGATGTTGTCCATGTTGATCGCCGGATAGCGCGGGTTGTCCACCGGGCTGTCCAGCAACACCACGGGCAGGTCCGCGGGCACGTTCTGTTCGAGGAACGCGCCGTCGACGAACTCGGAAAGGATGATCATGCCGTCCACGCGGCCGCGCATGGTGCGCACGGCGGCCGCCGCGTCGTCCACGCCGTCGTGCGAGCTGGAAACCAGCAGATGCAGGCCGCGCGCGCGCGCGGCGAGGTCGATGCCGCGGATCAGTTCGGAGAAGAACTCGCCATAGAGATCCGGCAGCACCGCGCCGATGGTGTGGGTGCGGCCGGTGATGAGGCTGCGCGCGGCGTTGTCGGGCACGTAATGCAGCCTGGCGGCGGCCTTACGCACGGCGTCCTGCGTTTCCGCGGTGACACCGCCCAGGCCGTTGAGCACGCGCGACACCGAGGCGATCGAGACCTTCGCCTCGCGCGCCACATCCTTGATGGTGGCCTTCTTGGTGGTCACATCGGCTCCTGGGACACGTCAGCAGAAGAACGTTCCTCGGCGTGCGCGGCGGAACGTAAACGTTTTCATCAAAACTTGTAAAGTCACCATATCAGAGGATTTTCGCTGCACCGCAATAGTTCGCGGGCGAAATTTCCGCGCCTTGTCGCGCACGCACGCGGCCGCTGCGGCTCTCGCGGCGCAACATCGATCGTTTAATTTTCGGAAGGATTAACCCTGCGGCCGTCAGCCTTGTCCGCCCTTTCTGTGGGAAAACATCCAGGGCCAAAGCTCGGGCGTCGCATAGGCGGGCGCCCAGGAAGCGTGGTTCACGCCGGGGAATTCGGTGTAGCGGACTTCGCCGCCGGCCTTGATCAATGCCTGGTTCATGGCGCGCGAATCGGCCGGCGGCACCTGGTCGTCGAGCGAGCCGTGGAAGAGCCACACCGCCGTCGGCTTCACCTTGCCGGCCACCCACGCATACGGGTCGGCGTGCTCGGGGATGCCGTAGACCTTCAGCTCCGGCATGTCGTCCAGCCCGCGGACGCCGCCGCAGATCACCGCGGCGGCGGCGAACATGCCGGGGTGATCCACGGCGATCTGCCACACGCCGTAACCGCCCATGGAAAGGCCCGTGAGATAGAGCCGCGCGCGATCGCCGTGGTAGTCGCGGATGCTCTTTTCCAGCGCGGCCATGGCGGCGCGCTCGCTCTCGCCGCTCCATACGGTGTCGTCCGGCGCCTGCGGCGCCACCACCACGGCGGGGAAATCGGCGCCGTGCTCCTTCAGCCACGGCGGCAGGCCCTGCTTCAACTGCGCCTGGTTGTCACTGCCCCGCTCGCCGCTGCCATGCAGGAACAGCACCACCGGCCAAGCGCGGTCCGCATTCCAGTCGCGCGGAACAAACACCTGGAAGGCATGGCGATGGCCATCCACCGTCACCGCGTCGGCGACGAAATGCGCATCGGCTGCGTGTGCCGTCGATGCCATGCCCAGCAGCAAGGCTGCCGTCCAACCCAGATGCTTCGTCGTCATGCCGTTCTCCCGCGTGAGGTACGCGGGAGAGTAGCGGGCGGGCGACGGATCAGGCCAGCGCGGCCAGCACCTGCTCGGTGGAACGCACGCGGCCCAGGCGCGGGAAGATGTTCTCCACGGCGAAACGATGCTGATCGGCGTGGGTGGAGCTCATCGCATCCTCGACCAGCACCTGATGGAAGCCCAGCTCGAAGGCGTGGCGGGCGGTGGACTCCACGCCGATATTGGTGGACACGCCGCCCAGCACGATCTGGGTGATGCCTCGGCGGCGCAGCTGCAACTCCAGCTCGGTGCCGTAGAAGGCGCCCCACTGGCGCTTGGTGATGTGGATGTCGCTGTCCGAGGCGTGGAGTTCGTCGGCGTATTCCATCCAGTTGGCCGGCAGCGTCATGTTGCGCGGCGGCTCGTCGGTCAGCGGGCGCAGCATGTCGGCGCCGTCGGCGGACCAGCCCACGCGCACCAGCACCACCGGCGCCTTGAGCTCGCGGAAACGGGCGGCCAGGCGACCGGCGCGGGCGTTCACGTCGGCGCTGGAATGCGGCCCGCCGGCGAACGCCGCAATGCCTTTCTGCAGGTCGATCAGCACGAGCGCGGTGGTGCGGGGATCAAGCTTTTCCATCGGAAACTCCAGGGATATGCAGGGATTGGGCGGGCATCAGCGTAGAATCGGCCACGACCATGCCATGTCGGCCACGGGCCGGAAATCGTCGCTATGTGAGGGCAGCCTCACATTGGAGTTTATGAGGATGTCCTCACAAAAGACAAGCCAGGGCGGCCGTGCGCCCAGCCGCCGCCGTGGCCACGAACGGGTGGCGACGCTGCTCTCCGCCGCATCGGCCTGCTTCGTCGAAAAAGGTTTCGACGCCACCACCATGACCGAGATCGCCGCCCGCGCGGAGGCCTCGATCGGCTCGCTCTACCAGTTCTTCCCCACCAAGGAGGCGCTAGCCGAGGCGCTGCTGGGCGAGCACGCCAACGGCCTGAACGAGCGCATGGAGCGGCTGGTCGCGCAGACGCCGGACTGGACGACGGAAGAACTTGCGGCGCGGCTCGTGCGCACCTTCGTGGACTACCGCAAGCAGCACCCCGCCATGGTCGCGCTTACCGAGGCCGCCGGCTCCCTGCCCTCCATGCTGGGTCGCACCATTCGCCAGCGCATGCGCGATTACCTCAGCCAGATCCTTGCGATCCACGCGCCGCATATTCCCGCAGGCGAACTTCGCCCCGCGGCCATGGTGGTGCAGCAGATGATGAAAGCCGCCGTGGCGCTCGAAAGCGAGCAGCCGGCGACGCTGCGCAAGGCCGCGCAAATCCAGTTGCAGCAAGCCCTGGCGCTGTATCTCGTCGAACTCGCCTCGCGACGCTGAGAACACCGCTTCTCGCGCGCGTGCCATGCACGCGCGAGGCGTCCAGCCGTATGGACGTCCGAATGTGCATCGCGCCACGCGATTTGAAAGTTTTCAAAAGAAACTGTTGACAACCCGTTAGACCGCCCATTAGGGTCGGTTGCATGTCGCAGCGCAACAGCCACGATCGCATTGCCGAACCGATTGGTCCCCCGACCATCGACGGCGCGCTGCGCCTTCGCAACAACCTCCTTCTTGCCCTTGCACTCGTACTCCTTATTACCAACGGAGGTGCGGGCTGAGGGCGTGTGTCCAGGTAACTAGAAAAACCACCTGAATACGACCAAAGAACCCCGCACCCGGAAACGGATGCGGGGTTTTTTGTTGCCCACGGCGCGTGCCAGCGGAGCCAGCAATGACCCCAGAAACCACCAGCAACGAGAGCAGCGACGTGGGCGACGTAGCCGCCGAACGCGTGCGCATCTTCGACACCACCCTGCGCGATGGCGAGCAGGCGCCCGGCTTTTCGATGGATCGCCGCGCCAAGCTGCGCATGGCGCATGCACTCGAAGCGCTGGGCGTGGACGTGCTGGAGGCCGGCTTTCCCAGCGCCTCGCCGGACGACTTCGCCTCCGTCGCGGAAATCGCCCGCGTGCTGCGCGGCCCGACGGTCTGCGGCCTGGCGCGCTGCGTGGACGGCGACATCGACGCCTGCGGCCGCGCGCTGCAGGGCGCGCGCCACTCGCGCATCCACCTGTTCCTGTCCACCAGCCCGCTGCATCGCGAACACAAGCTCAACATGAGCAAACAGCAGGTGATCGACACCGCCTGCGCCGCCATCGAGCGGGCGAAACAGCTGTGCCACGAGGTGGAGTTCTCCGCCGAGGACGCCATGCGCACCGAGCCGGATTACCTGGTCGAGGTGTTCAGCGCGGCCATTGCCGCCGGCGCCACCACCGTCAACGCGCCCGACACCGTCGGCTACACCACGCCCGCCGAGATCGCCGAGCGCTTCGCCTACCTGCGCAAGCACGTGCGCGGCGCGGAGCACGTGGTGTTCTCCAGCCATTGCCACGATGACCTGGGCATGGCGGTGGCCAACAGCCTCGCCGCCGTGTCGGCCGGCGCGCGCCAGGTGGAATGCACCATCAACGGCATCGGCGAGCGCGCCGGCAATGCCTCGCTGGAAGAAATCGTGATGGCGCTGCGCGTGCGCCCCGCCTACTACGGCGTGGAAACCGGCATCGACACGCGCAAGCTCTATCCCACCTCGCGCCTGCTGACGCAGCTCACCGGCCAGGCCGTGCCGCGCAACAAGGCCGTCGTGGGCGACAACGCGTTCGCGCACGAGTCGGGCATCCACCAGCACGGCATGCTCAAGCATCGCGGCACCTACGAAATCATGCGTCCGCAGGACGTGGGCATGGGCGAGACCAAGCTGGTGCTGGGCAAGCATTCCGGCCGCCACGCGCTGCGCCAGCGGCTGCAGGCCATGGGCCATGACACCGACGAGGCCGCGATGGACGGCATCTTCGCGCGCTTCAAGGCGCTGGCCGACAAGAAGCGCGAAGTGCACGACGAAGACCTGGAAGCCATCGCGCTGGGCATGGACCCGGAGGCGACCGGCCCGTGGCGCATCGTGCAGCTCAACACCAATTCGCACCTGGGCGGCAGCGCGTCGGCGTCGGTGAAGCTGTCGCACGACAACGGCGAGGAAGTGGGCGAAGCCGCCATCGGCGACGGCCCCGTGGACGCCGTGCTGCGCGCCATCGAGCGCGCCACCGGCACCACGCTGGACGTCACCCAGTTCCTGGTGCGCGCCGTGAGCGAAGGCGGCGATGCGCAGGGCCAGGCCAACCTCACCGCCCGCCACGCCGAGCGCGACTGGCGCGGCCAGGGCGTGAGCACCGACATCATCGAAGCGACCGCGCATGCCGCGCTCGCCATCGTCAACCGCATCGAACGACAAGCCGCCAACCGCAGCGATGCCAGTGAAGAGTGCGACCAGGGAAGGCCGCTTTTTGACCTTCGCGCGAATGGACGCGCGCAAAAGGAGATCACCCGATGACTACGCCCTTTCTCTGGCACAACGGCCAGATCAAACCCTGGACCGAGGCGACGGTCCACGTCAGCACCCACGCCCTGCACTACGGCTCCTCGGTCTTCGAAGGCGAACGCGTCTACGCCACGCCGCAGGGCCCGGCCTATTTCCGCCTCGCCGACCACACGCGCCGCCTGTTCGAATCCGCGCGCGTCTACGAGATCGAGATCGGCTACAGCGAGGACGAGATCAACGCCGCCTGCCACGAAGTGATCCGCGCGAACCGCATGAAGTCGGCCTACGTGCGTCCCATCGTGTTCCGCGGCGCCGGCGGCCTGGGCGTGCTGCCCAAGGGCGACTCGCCGGTGGATGTGGCGATCATGGCGCTGGAATGGGGCGCTTATCTCGGCGACGCCATCGAGCACGGCGCGGACGTGTGTGTGTCCTCATGGCATCGCCCGGCGCCGAACACGCTGCCGAGCTGGGCCAAGGCCGGCGGCAATTACCTGAGCAGCCAACTGATCGCGCTTGAGGCGCGCCGCGGCGGTTACGCCGAAGGCATCGCGCTGGGCCACAACGGCCTGCTGAGCGAAGGCGCGGGCGAAAACCTGTTCCTGGTGAAGAACGGCAAGCTGCTCACGCCGCCGACCAGCGCGGGCATCCTGGCCGGCATCACGCGCGAGTCGGTGATCACCTTGGCCGGCGAGCTGGGCATCACCGTGGAAGAACGCGACCTGCCGCGCGAGGCGCTGTACACCGCCGACGAAATCTTCATGACCGGCACCGCTGCCGAAATCACGCCGGTGCGTTCGGTGGATCGCAAGCAGGTGGGCGCAGGTCGGCCGGGCGACATCACGCGCGCGCTGCAGAAGGCCTTCTTCGGGTTGTTCGACGGCACCACGGAAGACAAATGGAATTGGTTAGTGCCCGTGCAGGTCGACGCCGCGCAGGAGGCTGCGTAATGGCCAAGACCCTGTTCGAAAAAATCTGGGACGCGCACGTCGTCGCCGCTGAAAGCAGCGACACGCCGGCCATCCTCTACATCGACCTGCACCTGGTGCACGAAGTCACCTCGCCGCAGGCCTTCAGCGAACTGCGCGAGCGCGGCCTGAAACTGCGCCGCCCGGATCGCATGCTGGCCACGCTGGATCATTCCACGCCCACGCTGCCCACCGCCGCCAATGGCGAACGCCCCTACGCCAACGCGGAGGCCAAGGCGCAAGTCGAACAGCTGGAGAAGAACTGCCGCGAATTCGGCGTGGAACTGCATGGTTGGGACAGCAGCGACCGCGGCATCGTGCACGTGTTCGGCCCGGAGCTGGGGGCGACGCAGCCGGGCATGACCATCGTGTGCGGCGACAGCCACACTTCCACCCACGGTGCGTTCGGCGCGCTGGCGTTCGGCATCGGCACCACCGAAGTCGGCCATGTGATGGCCACGCAGTGCCTGCTCCAGCGCAAGGCGAAGACGCTGGCGATCCACGTCGACGGTGAGCTGCCCGCAGGCGTGGGCGCGAAGGACCTGATCCTGCACATCATCGGCGAGATCGGCGTGGACGGCGGCACCGGCCATGTCATCGAGTACCGCGGCAAGGCCATCGAGAAGTTGTCGATGGAAGAGCGCATGACGGTGTGCAACATGTCGATCGAAGCGGGCGCGCGCGCTGGCCTGATCGCACCGGACGACACCACCTTCGCCTGGCTGAAAGGCCGCCCGCGCGCACCGCAGGGCGCTGCGTGGGACGAAGCCGTCGCACGCTGGAAGGCGCTGCGCACCGACGACGGCGCCGTGTACGACCGCGAAGTGCGCATCGACGCCAGCAAGATCCGCCCCACGGTGACATACGGCACGCATCCGGGCATGGCGATTGCCATGGACGCGCCGGTGCCGGCCGCGCGCAATCCGCAGGAAAAGCGCGCGCTCGACTACATGAAGAGCGAAGCGGGCAAGCCGATGCAGGGCACGCCGGTGGACGTGGTGTTCGTCGGCAGCTGCACCAACTCGCGCCTTTCCGACCTGCGCGAAGCGGCCCACGTGCTGCGCGGCCGCCGCGTGGCCGAGGGCGTGCGCATGCTGGTGGTGCCGGGCTCCGAAGCCGTGCGCCGCGATGCGGAAAGCGAGGGCCTGCATCACGTGTTCACCGCCGCCGGCGCCGAGTGGCGCGAGCCGGGCTGCTCCATGTGCATCGCCATGAATGGCGATTTCGCGCAGCCGGGCCAGCTGGTGGTGAGCACCTCGAACCGCAATTTCGAAGGCCGCCAGGGCAAGGGCGCGCGCACGGTGCTCGCAAGCCCCGCCACGGCGGCCGCATCCGCCGTCGCCGGGCGCATCGCCGATCCGCGCGAGTACATGACGGAGGTGGCGGCATGAAGGCGCGGTCTTTTCTTCCTCTCCCCTCCGGGGAGAGGACCGAGGTGAGGGGCCAATCTAGCCTCAGTCAAACCTCAAAGCGCGCTTCGTTCAGCGCCACTGCAAGCACCCGCCCCTCACCCCAACCCTCTCCCCGGAGGGGAGAGGGAGCCAAAGCGCGCGCTGCGTGCTGTTGTCCGGAGACCTGTTAATGCGCCCCGTCACCCGCCTCCACTCCCGCACCGCCGTGCTGCCGGACGAGAACATCGATACCGACCGCATCATTCCCGCGCGCTTCCTCACCACCACGGAGCGCGCCGGCCTGGGCAAGCTCTGTTTCAACGACTGGCGCTACCAGGCCGACGGCCGCGACAACCCGGCGTTTCCGCTGAACCAGCCGCAGGCGAAGGGCTGTTCCATCCTGGTCGCCGGGCGCAACTTCGGTTGCGGTTCCTCGCGCGAGCACGCGCCGTGGGCGCTGCTGGATTACGGCATCCATGCCGTGTTGTGCAGCGAGATCGCGGACATCTTCCGCAACAACGCGCTGAAGAACGGCCTGCTCGCCATCGTGCTGGACGAAGCCGAGCACCGCTGGCTGCTCGCCAACCCCGGCATCGAGCTGACCATCGACGTGCGCGAGCAGTACATCGCGCTGCCGGATGGCGGCCACATCCGCTTCCAGCTCGAACCCTTCGCACGCCACTGCCTGCTCAACGGCGTGGACCAGCTGGGCTACCTACTCCAGCACGCCGATTTGATTGATGCGTTCATCCGTGACCGCGAAGGTCAAGAAGCGGCCATCCATGACCGCACTCCTCAACAAGAGCCTCGTTCTGCCGGAGTCACCCTATGAGAGCGCACATCGTCACCCTGCCCGGCGACGGCGTCGGCCCCGAAGTCACCGCAGCGGCCGTGGCCGTGCTCGACGCGGTCGCCGCGCACTACGACCACCATTTCCATTTTGAGGAACACCTGATCGGCGGCTGCGCCATCGACGCCACCGGCGAGCCGCTGCCGCAGGCATCGCTGGACGCCTGCAAGGCCGCCGACGCCGTGTTGCTCGGCGCCGTGGGCGGCCCGAAGTGGTCTGACCCGAATGCACCGGTGCGACCCGAGCAGGGCCTGCTGGCGCTGCGCGCCGCGCTGGGCGTGTACGCCAACCTGCGTCCGCTGCAGGTGCATCCGGCATTGGCCGAGCTGTCGCCGCTGAAGAACGAGAAGCTGAAGAACGTCGACGTGCTGTTCGTGCGCGAACTCACCGGCGGCGCGTACTTCGGCGCCAAGACGCGCACCATCGACACCGCCACCGACGAGTGCAAGTACACCGTGGCCGAGGTGGAGCGCGTGACGCGCCGTGCATTCCAGCTGGCGCGCGAGCGCCGCAAGCACGTCACCTCGGTGGACAAGGCCAACGTGCTGGAAACCTCGCGCCTGTGGCGCAGCACGGTGCAGCGCATCGCGGCGGAATTCCCGGACGTGAAGCTGGAACACCAGCTGGTCGATTCCATGGCCATGCTGCTGCTGACCCAGCCGGGCAAGTACGACGTGGTGGTCACCGAGAACCTGTTCGGCGACATCCTCACTGACGAAGCCGCCGCGCTGGCCGGTTCGCTGGGCCTGCTGCCCTCGGCATCGCTGGGCGAAGCCAAGGCCGGCCTGTACGAACCCATCCACGGTTCCGCGCCGGACATCGCCGGCCAGGGCGTGGCCAATCCCACCGGCGCGATCCTCTCCGCCGCCATGCTGCTGCGCCATTCGCTGGGCCTGGAAGAAGAAGCGAGCACGGTGGAAGCCGCCGTTGCCGAAGTGCTGGAACGCGGCCCGCACACGCGCGACATCGGCGGCACGGGCGGCACGAAGGACGTGCTGGACGCCGTGCTGGCGGCCATCGACGAACACGCCTGCAATGCGGCGGCGTTCCTGCGCTGGGGGCGGGCATGCGGTTGAATCCGGCCACTTCGCTCATCGCCCCCTCACCGTCATCCCAGCGAAAGCTGGGATCCAGTGACTTTCCGCACGTCACGAAGGCGCTGGATTACTCGCTTTGCTCGCCCCTCCGGGGCCGCCCTCCGGGCGTTCTTCGCGCTAAGCGCTCGTCCAGCTTTCACTGGAATGACGGCGCCCTTTCCCCAACGGCAAGTTTCATAGACACCTGTTTGGAACCCCCGCATGCGCAGTGACCTGATCAAGACCGGCCCCGACCGCGCACCCGCGCGCGCCATGCTGCGCGCCACCGGCCTGGACGACCAGGCCATCGCCAAGCCGCTGGTGGCGGTGGTGCACACGTGGTCCAACGTGAGCCCGTGCAACCTCAACCTGCGCGAACTGGCCGAGCACGTGGCCGAAGGCATTCGCGCGGCGGGCGGCACGCCCATCGAGTTCAACACCATCGCCGTCACCGACGGCATCGCCATGGGCACGCCCGGCATGCGCGCCTCGCTGATCAGCCGCGAGGTGATCACCGATTCGATCGAGCTGGCCGTCGACGGCCACTGCCTGGATGCAATGGTGGTGCTGTGCGGCTGCGACAAGACCATCCCCGCCGCGGCGATGGCGATGGCGCGCCTCAACATTCCCAGCGTCGCGCTGTACGGCGGCACCATCGCGCACGGCACGCACGACAACCATCCCATCACCATCCAGCAAGTGTTCGAGGCGGTGGGCGCACATGGCGCGGGCAAGATCGACGACGCGGAACTCACCTCGGTGGAGCGCGACGCCTGCCCGGGCGCGGGCGCCTGCGGCGGCCAGTTCACCGCCAACACCATGGCGATGGTGCTGACCACGCTGGGCCTGTCGCCGATGGGCTTCAACGATATTCCCGCCACGCACCCGGCCAAGGCCGCCGCCGCGCGCCGCTGCGGCGAGCTGGTGATGGATTGCCTGCGGGAGAACCGCACGCCGCGCGCGTTCCTCACCGAAACCGCCTTCCGCAACGCCGCGCGCATGGTCGCCGCCACCGCCGGTTCCACCAACGCCGTGCTGCACCTGCTCGCCATCGCGCGCGAGGCCGGCACGCGCTGGACGCTGGAGGATTTCGAGCCCGCGTCCAAGCACACGCCGGTGATCGCCGACCTGCTGCCGGGCGGCCGCTACACCGCTGTCGAGATGTTCGGCGCGGGCGGCAGCGCGCGCGTGGCGCAGGAACTGATCGCCGCCGGCATGCTGGACGACGCACCCACCGTCACCGGCCGCAGCCTGTTCGAGGAAAGCGCCGCCGCACCGCGCGCCGAAACACAGAACGTGGTGCATCCGGTCACGCAGCCGCTGAAGCCGCGCGGTGGCTATTCCATCCTGTACGGCAATCTCGCGCCGGAAGGCTGCATCCTTAAGCTCGCCGGCAAGGGCGCCAACCATTTCGAAGGCCGCGCCCGCGTGTTCGAGAGCGAGGAACAGGCCTTCGCCGCCGTGCAGGGCGGCAGCATCGAGAAGGGCGACGTCATCGTCATCCGCAACGAAGGTCCGGCCGGCGGCCCCGGCATGCGCGAAATGCTGGGCGTCACCGCCGCGTTGATCGGCCGCGGTATGGGCGACGACGTGGCGCTGATCACCGATGGGCGCTTCTCCGGTGCCACGCACGGCTACATGGTCGGCCATATCGCACCCGAAGCCGCGCGCGGCGGCCCCATCGCGCTGCTGCGCGAAGGCGATCGCATCCGCATCGACGCCGACACGCGCGAGATCAGCACCACCGCCGACCTCGCCGCGCGTCGCGCCAGCTGGCAGCCGCCGGCACCCAAGGTCACGCGCGGCGCGCTGGCCAAGTACGTCTCCCTGGTGGGCTCCGCCTCCGACGGCGCCACCACGCAAGCCATCGCACCACGCAGTACGTCCGCATCCACACACGCTTCCCAACACGTCAGCGAAGACACGACCGCAGGAGTCACCGCATGAGCAGCAGCAATACCAACGATACGCTGGCCAAGGCCCGCATCGCCGTCCTCGGCTTTGGCAGCCAGGGTCGCGCCCACGCCCTCAACCTGCGCGACTCCGGCCTGGATGTCGTGGTCGGCCTGCGCAAGGGCGGCCCCTCGTGGGAGAAGGCCCGCGCCGAAGGTTTCACCGTGGCCGAACCCGGCGATGCGGTGAAGGACGCCGACCTGGTCGCCGTGCTCACGCCCGACATGGTGCAGCCCAAGCTATACAAGGAAAGCATCGAGCCGAACATCAAGCCCGGCGCCGCGCTGCTGTTCGCGCACGGCTTCAATGTGCACTTCAAGCAGATCGAACCGCGCACCGACATCGACGTGATCCTGGTGGCGCCGAAGGGCCCGGGTGCGCTGGTGCGCCGCGAGTATGAAATCGGCCGTGGCGTGCCCAGCATCTGGGCCGTGCATCAGGATGTCAGCGGCCAGGCGGAAGCCAAGGCCAAGGCCTATGCCGACGGCATCGGCGGCGGCCGCGCGCTGCTGATCAAGACCGACTTCAAGGAAGAGACCGAGACGGATCTGTTCGGCGAGCAGGCCGTGCTGTGCGGCGGCGCCAGCTCGCTGGTGCAGGCCGGTTTCGAGACGCTGGTGGAAGCCGGCTACCAGCCGGAAATCGCCTATTACGAAGTGCTGCACGAACTGAAGCTGATCGTGGACCTGTTCTACGAAGGCGGCATCTCGCGCATGCTGGAGTTCATCTCCGAAACCGCGCAGTACGGCGACTACGTCAGCGGCCCGCGCGTGATCGACGCCGCCACCAAGGAGCGCATGAAGGGCGTGCTCAAGGACATCCAGGACGGCACTTTCGCCAGGAACTGGATCGCCGAATACAACGCCGGCCTGCCGAACTACAAGAAGTTCAAACAGGCCGACCTGGAGCATCCGGTGGAACAGGTGGGCGCCAAGCTGCGCGCGCGCATGCCGTGGCTGCAGGCGAATGCGCCGAAGGCGGAGCCGCTTAAGAAGGTGGGGTAAACGCCTCTAGCTCGTCATCCCTGCGAAAGCAGGGATCCAGTGCCTTCCGGGCCATAGAGCAGAGCGAGACTCACTGGATTCCTGCTTTCGCAGGAATGACGAGCTAAAGGTTTCGGCACTTTCAAAGGCTTTTGTTCAACTTCCGAGGGGTGCATTCCCGCACGCATTGCCCCTCCCTGTCCCTCCCTTGGCTTTCAAGGGAGGGAGTTTTTCCAACCGAAATTCATACCGCCGGCGCACCGGCGCATTGGGAAATCCGACCACCGTGAACATGCCACTGCAACACCCCTTCGCAGAGCACGACATACCCGCACCGACGGCGGCTCATCCGCTTGCCGGCCAGAGCATGAGCGGCGCGGAAGTGGTGGTGCAGGTATTGGCCGACGAAGGCGTCGACGTGTTGTTCGGCTACTCGGGCGGCGCGATCCTGCCGGTGTACGACGCCGTGTTCCGCTACAACGCCACGCATCTTTCGCCGCTGGGCGGCGAGCCGATGCCGCTGATCGTACCCGCCAACGAGCAGGGCGCGGGTTTCATGGCGGCAGGCTATGCGCGCGCGTCGGGCAAGGTGGGCGTGGCCATCGTCACCTCCGGCCCGGGCGCCACCAATATGGTGACACCGGTGCGCGATGCGATGTCCGACTCGGTGCCGATGGTGGTGATCTGCGGCCAGGTGCCCACGGGTGCGCTGGGCAGCGATGCCTTCCAGGAAGCGCCGGTCAGCAACATCATGAGTCCGTGCGCCAAGCACGTGTTCCTACTCACCGATGCGTCGAAACTCGAAGTGACCCTGCGCACGGCCTTCGAGATCGCGCGCAGCGGGCGTCCGGGACCGGTGGTGGTGGACATCCCCAAGGACGTGCAGAACACCGCGCTCGCCTTCGCCGGGGAAGGCACCTTGCCCATTCCCGGCTATCGCGCGCGACAGCACGCCATCCAGAACGCGCGGGTGGACGATGCGCACTGCGCTGCATTTTTCGACGCACTGGCGAAGGCGAAGCGTCCGCTGATCTACGCCGGCGGCGGCATCATCGCCGGCGAGGCTTCCGCCACGCTGCGCGCCTTCGCCCGGCAGTTCGGCCTGCCCGTGACCACCACGCTGATGGGCATCGGCGCCGTGGATACCACCGACCCGCTCGCGCTGCACATGCTGGGCATGCACGGCACGGCCTATGCCAACTACGCCGTGGAGGATTGCGACTTCCTGCTCGCCCTGGGCGCGCGTTTCGACGACCGCGTGGCCAGCGTGCCGGACCGCTTCGCGCCGAACGCGCGCTTCATCGCCCAGATCGACATCGACCCCGCCGAAATCGGCAAGGTGAAATCGGTGCACTGGCATCACCACGGCGACCTCGATGCGACCTTGTCGCGCCTGCATCAGTACGGCGTGCGTCACGGCTTGAACTACGGTGCCGATGGCCACTACGCGCCTTGGCACGCGCACATCGCCGCGCTCAAGCAGACGCATGCGCTGAACTACGACCGCGACAGCGCGCTGATCCAGCCGCAGGCGGTGATCGAGGCGATCAACCAGCACACGCAGGGCCGCGCCGTGATCAGCACGGGCGTGGGCCAGCACCAGATGTGGGCCGCGCAGTATTTCGATTTCCGCGAGCCGCGCCATTGGCTCACCTCCGGCTCGATGGGCACCATGGGCTTTGGCCTGCCCGCCGCCATCGGCGCGCAGTTCGCGCGGCGCGATGCCGTGGTGATCGACATCGACGGCGACGCCAGCATCCGCATGAACCTGGGCGAGCTGGAAACCGTCACCACCTACGGCCTGCCGGTGAAGGTGGTGGTGCTGAACAACATCGGCGACGGCATGGTGCGTCAGTGGCAGAAGCTGTTCTTCCGTGGCCGCTTCGCCTCATCCGACAAGAGCCTGCACAAGAAGGATTTCATCAAGGCCGCGCAGGCCGATGGTTTCGCCTGGGCAAAACGGCTGGAGAAGAAGGACGAGCTGGCCGACACCATTGCCGATTTCCTGGCGTTCGACGGCCCGGCCTTCCTCGAGGTGATGATCGATCCGGACGCCGGCGTGTATCCCATGGTGGGTCCGGGGGCGACGTATGCGCAGATGATCACGGGCGACTTCATTCCGTCGCGCGTGGCGCCAGCCGTTGCTGAAGATTCGAAGAGCGACATGTTCTAGACCGTCGCTCCAGCGGAAGCTGGAGCCCAGTGCCTTTCCAACCTACAAGGCGCTGGATTCCAGCTTTCGCTGGAATGACGAGTAGGAAGATACAGGGCTTGTCATGAAACACACACTTTCCATCCTGCTGCAGAACGAATCCGGCGCGCTGATGCGCGTGGCCGGCATGTTCGCCGCGCGTCACTGCAACATCGATTCACTCACCGTGGCCGCCACCGACGATCCGGAGGTCTCGCGGCTCACCCTGGTCATGCACGGCGCGGACGACACGGTGGAGCAGATCATCAAGCAGACGCGCAAGCTGGTCGACGTGATCGACGTCAGCCACCCCGCCGCCACGCCATGAATGCGCAAGTCGCCGCCGTCGATGCGGCAGACAGCCTGAGCGAGCACGAACTGCTGCGCCAGACGGTAGGCGCGCGCGTGTACGACGTGGCGCGCGAAACCGCGCTGGAACCGGCGCCGCTGCTTTCCACGCGGCTTGGCCAACCCGTGCTGCTCAAGCGCGAGGATCAGCAGCCGGTGTTCTCGTTCAAGCTGCGCGGCGCGTACAACCGCATGTCGCAGCTGGGTGCGGAGCAGCGCGCACGGGGCGTCATCGCCGCATCGGCCGGCAATCACGCGCAGGGCGTGGCGCTGGCGGCGGCGCGGTTGGGCCTGCGCGCGGTGATCGTGATGCCGGTGACCGCGCCGCAAGTGAAGGTGGATGCCGTGCGCCGGCTTGGCGGTGCGCAGGTGGAGGTCGTGCTCGCGGGTGATTCCTATAGCGATGCGCAGGCCGCGGCGGCGCGGCTGCAGGCCGAGCACGGCTATACCTTCGTGCATCCGTTCGACGATCCGGCGGTGATTGCCGGGCAGGCCACGGTGGGCATGGAGATCCTGCGCCAGCATCCCGGCCCGCTGCATGCCATCTTCGTACCCGTGGGCGGCGGCGGCCTGCTGGCCGGCGTGGCGGGTTACGTCAAGGCATTGCGTCCCGAGATCAAGGTGATCGGCGTGCAGACCTGCGACTCCGACGCGATGGCGCAGTCACTCGATGCGGGCGCGCCGGTCACGCTGCCGGAAGTCGGCCTGTTCGCCGACGGCACGGCGGTGAAGCGCGTGGGCGACCTGACCTTCGCGCTATGCCAGCGTTACGTGGACAATATGGTGCGCGTGGATACCGATGCGATCTGCGCGGCCATCCGCGATGTGTTCCAGGACACGCGCAGCGTGCCCGAGCCCGCGGGTGCGCTGGCGCTGGCGGGCCTCAAGCAATACGTTGCGACGCACGGCGCGTCGGAACATCCCATGGTCGCCATCGTGTCGGGCGCCAACCTCAATTTCGATCGCCTGCGTTTTGTCGCCGAGCGCGCGGAGGTGGGCGAGCAGCGCGAGGCGGTGTTCGCCGTGACCATTCCCGAGGAACGCGGCAGCTTCCGCCGCTTCTGCGCGGCGCTGGACCAGCGCAGCATCACCGAATTCAATTACCGCATCGGCAACGCCAGCGAAGCGCACATCTTCGTAGGCGTGCAGACCACGCATCGCGACGAGCGCCAGACATTGATCGAAGCGTTCCGCGCACACGGCTTCGGCGTGCTCGACCTGACCGACGACGAACTGGCCAAGCTGCACCTGCGCCACATGATCGGCGGCAGCTCGCCGCTGGCGCGCGACGAGCTGCTATATCGCTTCGAGTTTCCCGAGCGGCCCGGCGCGCTCACGCGTTTCCTCGGCCATATGCATCCGGACTGGAACATCAGCCTGTTCCACTACCGCAACCAGGGCGCCGACTACGGCCGCATCCTTGTCGGCATCCAGGTGCCGCAGGACGAGCGCGCGCTGTTCCAGGCGTTTCTCGACACGCTGGGTTATCCGTTCCGCGACGAAAGCGACAACCCGGCGTATCGATTGCTGTTGCGCTGACCGTAGCCCGGATGAAGCCGCCGGCGGAATCCGGGATGGCGATGCGGCAATGGTCGGTTTTCGCGGACGACCGATGCGCCTGTTTTTCGTGAGCGCATGTGCGTCGCGATGCGTTATCCCGGATTCCGCCTGCGGCTTCATCCGGGCTACGGGCGGAGTTACGGCGACTTGGATTCGCCCGCCGCTTTTCGGCCGCGCCGCATGCTCCACGCGCCAAGCACCGGCACGAGCACGATGGCCAGGCGCGCCAGCAACGCGAGGATGTGCAGGTCGCGCTTGGTTTCGCTTCGCGCCAGGCCTTGCTGGATCATCTCTTCCGATGCCTTGGTTTCCTCGGGCTTGGGGCCGGTGATGAAGCCCTCCAGGCCCAACGCGGCGGTGGCGTCGGCCGGTTGGTGGTCTTCGTAGCGCGCGCCCGGGTCGAAGTGGATGCCTTCGGCCAGCGCGGCGAGCGGGCTTCCCGTCACAGTCTGCTGCTCGTCCTGATTCAGCCCGGACAACGTGATCTGTAAGGCGACGGCGTAAAGGCGGCCCAGCGTCACGCTGTTCAATTCCCCGTGGCTGTCGTAATGGAAGCCGCCGGCGGGCGAGCCCATGTCGGTGATGCGGTAGCCCCAGTTCAGACGATGAGTCGCGGCATCCCACACGGGCTTGTCGATCCATTGCATCGACGTCATGTGCGCGCTGCCCGCCGGCGCGCGCAGATCGAAGCGCGAGCCGTAGTAGTTGATGGTCTGTTCCAGCTGCTGCGTATCGAGCTGGATGCCGTCGGTGGGCACGTAGCCTTGCTGCGCCACGATCATGCGGGCGATCCAGCGGCCGTCTTCGGGCGCGACCAACGCCACGGAGAGCTCGCCGTCCGGCGAGGGATTGTCCGGCAGCTTGCGCACCGCTTCCGGCGAGAGATAGCGGAAGCCCTTGGGCAGATCGAACGTGGCAGGGCCATCGAGCTTGATGGTGGCCGGGCCGTGCTGCCACGCGACGCCCAATGGCACGAGGATGTCGCCCGACGAGGGGCCGAATTCGTAGCCGTTGCGCTCATCCTCTTCCCTGGCCTGCTGCAGCTTGCGGCTCGCGGCTTCCTGTAGCGCGGCCTTGGCGCCGTCGCTCAGCGCCAGCTCGCTGGAACTGTCGGACGACGCCTTGGCGGCGCAGGTGTCGGCCACGTTCGCCGGCCAGATGATGTCGCCCTTGGCGTTGCGCACGGCCTCGATGCCGCAGTCCTGCGGTTCGAGGCTGGCGATGACGTCGCCCTTGGCGTTCATCCATAGCGTGCGCTCCGGATTGTCCTTCAGCGTGGTGGGCTGCCTGAACTGCACCACGTCGCCTTCCCGGGATTCGTTCACCGACCATTGCCACGGCACCGCGGTGGAACTGAACTCTTCCGCGTGCACGGGCTTGCCGCTGCGGTCGATCAAACCCCAATGGCCCTGCGCATCGCCGACCACCGCCACATCGCCGTGGAACGAGTCGATGCTGCCGCCGACGCGTCGCGCCAGCTCCTTGCCCTGGCGGTCGATCAATACGCGCACCGATTCGCCCTTTTCGTCATCCGCCAGCGTGACCCACGCGCGGCCTTCGGAGAAAGGAAGCCCGCCCGTCCAATCCTTGCGCGGCCCGACCACGGGGCGGCCGCTCTGGATGTCCAGCACGCCCGTTCGCCCTTCGCCATCGGAGAAGAACGACAGGCCTTCGGTGGGCTCCTGAACCGATGCGCCATCGCCGGAGACTTCGAACAACACGCGGCCCTGTTCGTCCAGCAGCCGATAGCGATCGACGGTTTCCTGATTCTGCGAAGTCGTTTCGAGCACGCGTCCAGGGCCGACGACGGTGAGGCCCATGCGCTGGGCGAACGGCATGACGAGCTTGCCCTGCGTATCGATAAGGCCCAGTTGCACGGCACCGCCATTGAGCGGCGATGCCCCGCGCTGCACCACCGCCAGGCCGAACGCATAGGCCTCGATGTGCTCGTACTGGCCCAGCGGCACGATGATGTGGTTGTCGCGATCGATCACGCCGATCTTCAGGTCGCCATCGACCGTGTTGCCGACCACCGCCCGCCCGTTGGAGAAGGCATTGGCGACTTCATAGGCGGGCGCAATGGCGAAGTGTCCCTTGCCATCGACGTAACCGTATAGCGAGCTCTTGGGGCCCTGCGCCTGCGCAAGGCCTTCGCTGTAGCGCCCGATCTCCTGCAGAGTGGTCTCGCTGATGGTCTTGCCCGCAGCGTCCAGCAGGTCGATCCGGCGGGATTCCCGCTCGGCCACCCAGACATCACCGTTGGCATAGAGCTGCGCATAGACCGGCTGGACCGCCCAGTTGCCCTGCCGATCCACCAGGCCGCACGCGCGGTAAAGCGTCTCGGCGCAGACGGGTATCAAGCGGGGCGATGGCGCGTTGCCCGGTGGCGGCGGCGACGTGTCGGCATGCGTGATGCCCGCGCAGGCGAGGCACAGGGCAAGCACGAGGCGAAGAGCGTTCGATGACTTCATAGAGGCAATCCATGCGTGAAAAGCGCCGTGGAACGATCACGCGACACATCCTGCGTGCACAGCGCTTGGGTCTTCCAAGGTCCACCAGCATGCGCCTGCCCCTGATCAGGCGCATGCACAGTGTAGAGCTTCAACGTCCCGTTGGCTGGTCTCGCCTGTTCAAACTCGCGCGCAGGTACCAAATTCCCTCACCGTCATTCCGGCTTTCGCCGGAATGACGGTGAGGGATATAGACGTATACGCGAGATTTTGGATAGGTAATTACATCTTTTCAGCCGGGTCATTCACTACTTCCAGCTCAAACACGTGGTTGTCGTAGTCGCTGAAGTACAGCGCGGTGTCGTCGCGCGCCATCTGATAATCCACCGCCAGCGCGTCCATGCGGCGGGCGCAGGCGAGCTGTTCTTCCTTGGTGACGGCGAAGCCGATGTGGTCGCCGTTGCGCGAGGCCGGGCCCTGGCCGCGGATCAGCGCGAACTCCAGCCCCGCCAGGGCCAGGATCACTTCCGGGTGCGCGTCCTGCGGGTTTTCCTCGCGCAGCACGCGCGCATCCGGGAACACGTCGGTGAGCAGGTGCGCGGTGCGGGTGGGATGGCTGACGATCAGGGCGATATGGCTGAGGGCTTTGGGCATGGGCTTAGGTCCCGGTCGAAAGAGCGAGTGTAGGCCGCTTTGTGACGGCCTTGCGACAGCGTGCGCCATGCAAACCTGCACCGGTTCACGCCACCGATGCGGGCACGGCACGTTAAACTGAGAGAATGGCTCCGACTTCCCGCAAGCGCCAGCGGCGCAACCTGCCGTCCACCCATGCACCGCGTCCGCGGCCCGGCGCGTCGCGATCGGCGCAGGCCGCGCAACCGGCGGACAGCTCCACCCGCGCCACGCGCGTGCTCGACTGGCTGCTGCAGCAACTGCCGGCGCCATACCGCGCCAAGGCGCGCGACTACCTGGTGCTGACCCGCATGGACCGCCCCATCGGCGCCCTGCTGCTGTTGTGGCCAACGTGGTGGGCGCTATGGCTGGCCGCCTCGGACTTTCCGCCGGTGAAGCTGCTGGTGATCTTCACCCTGGGCGTGTTCGCCATGCGCGCGGCGGGCTGCGCCATCAACGATTTCGCCGACCGCAAGCTGGACCCGCAGGTGGAGCGCACGGCCGGCCGCCCCATCGCGGCGGGCCGCGTGACGCCGCGCGAGGCGCTGATCGTGTTCGCCAGCCTGCTGGCGTTCTCCTTCATCCTGGTGCTGTTCACCAACAGGCTGACCATCGAGCTGTCGTTCGCGGGCGCCGCACTGGCGGCCGTGTATCCGTTCACCAAGCGCTATACGCATCTGCCGCAGGTGGTGCTGGGCGCGGCGTTCGGCTGGTCGATCCCGATGGCGTTCGCCGCCGTGATGAACACGGTGCCGCCGATCGGCTGGCTGCTGTTCATCGCCAACATTATCTGGTCGGTGGTCTACGACACCGAATACGCGCTGGTGGACCGCGACGACGACATCAAGGCCGGCGCCAAGTCCACCGCCATCCTGTTCGGCGACGCGGACCTGCCGATACTGGGCATCCTGATGGCGACCTTCCTGCTCGCCATGCTGTTCGTGGGCCAGCGCGCCAGCCTGGGCTGGCCGTACTGGCTGGGGCTGCTGGCGTCGGCCGGGCTGTTCGGCTGGCAGCTGTGGCGCATCCGCACCCACGACCGCGCCGCCTGCCTGTGGGCCTTCCGCAACAACAACTGGCTGGGCATGGCCGTGTGGATCGGCATCGTGCTGGCGCTGGCGTTCCGTTGATTGGTTGCGTGACCGCGTCGTGAAGCCGCGCCTGCACGCGCCGGCGACGCCTTCTGAAAATATCGTCGGCTAACCTGTCGATTCCCGCCGGGGTCGTTCGTCGTCAGCATGAGGACCGCCCAGAGCCGGTCCATGCATGCCATCCGAAGGAGTGACAACAATGCGATTCGTAGCCATGGTCCGCGCCACCCGGGCCTCCGAAGCCGGCGAGATGCCCAGCGAGAAACTGCTCACCGAGATGACCCGGTTCAACGAGGAACTGGTGAAGGCCGGCGTGTTGCTGGCCGGCGAAGGGCTGCACCCCAGCAGGAACGGCGCGCGCGTGCGCTACGAGGGCGACAAGCGCACCGTCATCGACGGCCCGTTCGCCGAAACCAAGGAACTCATCGCCGGCTTCTGGCTGCTGCAGGTGGCCTCGCTGGAAGAAGCCATCGAATGGATGAAGCGCTGCCCCAATCCGTTCGAGGAAGGCGCTTCGGAAGTCGAGATACGCCGCGTGTTCGAAGCCGAGGACTTCGGCGAGGCATTCACCCCCGAGATGCGCGAACTGGAAGCGCAACAGCGCGCCAGGATGGCCGAGGGCCACTGATCCCACGGAGGCACGTCATGCTGATCCAGCCTTATCTGTTCTTCGATGGCCGCTGCGAGGAGGCGCTCGCCTTCTACGGTAAGGCCGTGGGCGCGCAGGTGCAGAACCTGGTGCGCTTCAAGGACAACCCCGAGCAACCGGGCGACCAGCCCGCCGGCCCGCGTCCGCCCGATGGCGAGAAGATCATGCACGCGTCGATGAAGATCGGCGAATCGCTGGTCAACGCCTCCGACGGCGAGTGCCTCGGCAACCCGCAGTTCCAGGGCTTCTCGCTGGTGATCAACGCCAAGGACGAGGACGAGGCGAAGCGCTGCTTCGTGGCGCTGACGGACGGCGGCGAAGCGACCATGCCGCTGACGAAGACTTTCTTCGCCTCCTCCTTTGGCATGCTGCGTGACCGCTTCGGCGTGCACTGGATGGTGATGTCGCCGCCCTGATGGTGCGCACGAACTTGCGCCGCAGGGAGCGTGGTGCTGTGATCGGCGGCCATGAGCGCGACCGACATCCACCGCACCATCGACGCCGTCTGGCGCATCGAAGCGCCGCGCCTGATCGCCGGCTTGGCCCGCATCACCCGCGACGTAGGCGTGGCGGAGGAGCTGGCGCAGGACGCGCTGGTGACGGCGCTGGAGCAATGGCCGACCACCGGCGTGCCGCGCAACCCCGGCGCCTGGCTGATGACCACGGCCAAGCACCGCGCCATCGACCAGATGCGCCGCCACGCCCTGCATCGCCGCAAGGAAGGCGAACTGACGCGCGAGATCGAGGACCAGCTCGAACAATCCGTGGGAGACCCGGATGCCATGCTCGACAATCCGGTCGGTGACGATCTGCTCAGCCTGATATTCACGGCCTGCCATCCGGTGCTGTCCACCGAGGCGCGCGTGGCGCTGACGCTGCGCATGCTCGGCGGCCTCACCACCGGCGAGATCGCGCGCGCGTTCCTGGTGCCCGAGCCCACCGTCGCGCAACGCATCGTGCGCGCCAAGCGCACGCTCAGCGATGCGCAGGTGCCCTTCGAAGTGCCGCGCGGGGAAGAACTCGCTGTGCGGCTCGCCTCCGTGCTGGAAGTGGTCTACCTGATCTTCAACGAAGGCTATGCGGCCACCTCGGGCAGCGACTGGATGCGCCCGCAACTGTGCGAGGAAGCCCTGCGCCTGGGCCGCGTGCTCGCCGGCCTGGCGCCGGCCGAACCGGAAGTGCACGGCCTGGTCGCGCTGATGGAAATCCAGGCTTCGCGCACCGCGGCCCGGCAAGGTCCGAACGGCGAACCCATTCTGCTGAACGACCAGAACCGCGCACGCTGGGATCAACTGCTCATTCGTCGCGGCCTGGCCGCGCTGCAACGCGCCGAAACGCTGGGCGGCACCGAGCGTCCGTACACGCTGCAAGCCGGCATCGCCGCCTGCCACGCCCGCGCACGCGCGCCCGAAGACACCGACTGGCCGCGCATCGCCTCGCTGTACGACACGCTCGCGCGCGTCATGCCCTCGCCGGTGGTCGCGCTCAACCGCGCGGTGGCGCATGCTCAAGCGTTCGGTCCGGAAGTGGGCCTGTCGCTGGTAGACGCCCTGCGCGACGAACCCCTGCTGCGCCAATACCACCTGCTGCCCAGCGTGCGCGGCGACTTGCTCGGCAAGCTCGGCCGCCACGGCGAGGCGCGCGAGGAGTTCGAACGCGCCGCCTCGCTCACGCGCAACCTGCGCGAGCGTGACTTGCTGTTGAGCCGCGCCACGGCCAGCGCCGCCGCTCAGTCGTGACCGTACCGCGTTGAGCGGAGCGAGAGGCATGTAGCCCGGATGAAATCCGGGATCGGCCTGCGAACACACTCAACGCTATTCGTGCGGTGACGCTAGCGTGTTCCCGGATTGCGCTGCGCTCCATCCGGGCTACGGGGTGCTCGCGCGATGTAGCCCGGATGAAATCCAGGATAGGCCCGCGAACACACTCAACGCTATTCGTGAGGTGACGCTGGCGCGTTCCCGGATTGCGCTGCGCTTCATCCGGGCTACGAGGTGCGCTCGGCGCTGCCGTGGGGCTTCACGTTATGCCTGCTCGCGGGACATTACCGGGCGGCGCTCAGTCCTGCCACAGATCCGCGACCTGGGTGAAAACGAAGAATAGGTTGGTCGCCAAGGCCACGGCCGCGACGATGCCGCTTGTGCGGCGCCCGGCGAAGAAGCCGGCGACGACGAGCAGTATGTAGGCCGAGAAACCCAGGTATCCCCAGGGGTTGAGCTTCGCATCCCAGAAGAAGATGGCTTCGCACAGCCCTTCCAGGTGAAACAGCGCGATGGCGATCAGTGCCCATCGGCCATCCCGGATGTAGATATCGCGGTGGTCGTCGCCCGGCTTGAGTTCGCTGAAGGGAAGAATCATCACCGCCGCGAACACCAGCAGTAGCGGCTGCATCATCATCATCAGGAACGAGGTGAAGGACCAATCCTGGTAGGTCTTGAGCTGCCGCAGCGACCACCAGGCGTCCATCGCGTCCAGGAAGATCACGGCCACCCACGCCAGCGAGACCCCGTAAAGGCGGGATATGTGCCGCGACCGCAAGGCGCAGGCGAGGCTGGTCAGGAGCCGTGTCACGGTCAGGCCGATCAGCATGCCGAAGACGACGGTGACCCATTGGAAATTGGACATGGAGAGGAGTGGCGCGAAACGGATTCACGCCAGTGTGGTGATCGCCGCAGGGCGCAACCATCAGAGGGCTCGCAAAGTGCGGGATGGGCGCGGAAAGGCGGCGCGCCCTGCCGCGCGCGATCACGTCTTGCAGAACCGGTTGGCGCGATACGCCTCAAGGCTGGGCACGGCGCCATACATGGTTTCGACGAAGGCGTTGCGTTCGTGCCACATCACTTCCATGTCCCACAGGCAGAACGAGTAGCGCGAAAGGTCTTCCACCCAGCCGGTGGCGTCCTGCGCCGCGACGGCGATGAACATCTCGTTGTCGTTGCCCCACCAGCCCAGCACCAGGTAGCGCGCGTTCGCCGCCTCATGGCAGATGGCGAAGGCCGGCGTGCTCCGCCAGGCGATGGGGCGCGCCTGTTTCATGGCGTGCAGGCGCGGCAGGTAGCGCGTGACGTCCACCGGCACGCTGGTCGCGGCGATGGTGTAGACCTTGAGGCCGTCGGCATCGGTATCCGCGGGCAGGCTTTCGATGGGGCGGGGGCGATACATGCGATCCGTTCCTCCGGGGTGAGCCATGAGCGGCCGGCGCAGCGGCGAGCGATCGCGGTGATTGCACCACAGCCGTAGAGCCGTTTAAATGGCCCGTCCCGCCGATGGGGCCTGGCCTTGTCTCGTCGGCAGCCTCACCCGAGGCCGCTCGCATCGAAACGCTGTTCCCCTGTTCGTCCCTCGTGAAGGAGCAAGGTATGGAGCGTTCGTCTTCGGCATCGGTCGTCACGCTTGCTGACGACCGTGCCCTGCATTCCGCAGGCACCAGTCCACAGGTGCAAACGACCATCTCGCAGCAGTTCCTGGCGCTCAGCATGATCGGCTTGGGCGTGCTGGGCTTCATCTACGGCGACGTGGCCCTGGTGTGGCAGCACTTGCCCATTGAGCACATGCCGGGCGCGAAGGCGGTGGCTTATGCGTTCGCCGCGATTGAACTGGTCGCCGGCATCGGCCTGCTGCTGCGGCACTGGGCGAAAGCAGCATCGGCCCTGCTGGCCGCGTTCATGTTGATATGGGCGGTGTTGCTGAAGCTGCCGGCGGTGATCGTGGTGCCGTCGATGGAAGCGACGTGGCTGGGCCTGGGCGAGATCACCGTGATCCTTGCCGGCGCGTGGGTGCTGTTCGCCTCGCACATGGGCGAGCGGAACGGCTGGCTGCGCCACCTCACGGGACAGCGCGGCATTCGCGCGGCGCGCGTGCTGTTCGCGCTGTCGCTACCGACGATCGGCCTGTCCCACTTCATCTACAGCAAGCAGACGGTGGAACTGGTGCCGGCGTGGCTGCCTTATCCCATCGGCTGGGCGTACCTCACCGGCGCGTGCAGCATCGCCGCCTGCCTGGCGGTGCTGTTCGGCGTGCTGCCGCGGCTGGCCGCGCGCCTGGAAGCGGCGATGTTGTGGATCATCACCTTGCTGGTGTGGTTGCCGGTGCTGATCGCCACGCACGGCGACCGCATGCCATGGACGGCGCTGGTGATCTCCGCCGCCATCGCCTGCGGTGCGTGGGTGGTGGCCGATTCGTACCGGCCGGCGCCCTCGTTGCGCGAGTGATGCTTTAGGTGGGCCGCTCTTCGTAGCCGTGCACGGCATCGAGTACGCGCGCGGAATACACCAGGGCCGCGCCGGCATTCATGGCCACGGCAACGCCGAGTGCTTCGGCGATTTCCGCATGCGACGCGCCCTGCTTCAGCGCCTCGGCGGTGTGCACGGTGATGCAACCGTCGCAGCGCGTGGTTACCGCCACGGCCAGCGAGATCAGCTCGCGCGTCTTGGCGTCCAGATGGCCGTTCTTGCTGTTGGCGTTGGACAGGGTCTGGTAGCCCGCGACGGTGTCGGGGCTCAGCTTGGCGATCTCGCCGATGCGGCCAAGCAGCTCTTTGCGATAGTCGGGCCAGTTCAGCATGGGGCTCTCCTCGGTGTGGATCGCACCCTCCCCTGCCAAAGGCACGATAGCGGCGATGCTGCGCCTCCCGGCGTCCCGCGTGAATACCCCGATGGTTGAATGCCGAACGGCCAGTCAGGCCTTGATGGCGGGCGCACGCGCCAGCGCCCACACATCCACGCGCTGCACGCCCGCCCGCCGCAGCACGCGGGCGCACTCGGCCAAGGTGGCGCCGGTGGTCATGACGTCATCGAGCAGGGCGACGTGGTCGGGCCAGGCGACGTGCTCGCGCGCGACGAACGAGCCGCGCACATTCCTGCGCCGCTGCAGGGCGCCCAGCTCGGTCTGGGCGGCGGTGGGACGCTGTCGGATCAGCACATCGCGGCGCAGCGTGACGCCTAGACGCTTCGCCAGCGGCCGCGCCAGTTCCAGCGCCTGGTTGTAGCCGCGCTGGCGCAGGCGGTCCACGTGCAGCGGCACGGGCACGAGCCAGGCGGGCAACGCGTCCGGCGCGGGTTCGCGCAGCCATAGCGTGGAGAGCGCGCGGCCGCAGGCGAGATTCGCGCTGAACTTGAAGCGCGATTCCAGCCGATCCAGCGGCCACGCATAGCGGAACGGCACCCAGGCCGCACCCAGGGCGGTGCGCGGCGCTGGCATTGGCCGCAGAGGGCGGCGGGTTCCGGCAACGGCAGGGCGCAACGGGCGCAGCAGATGCGGTTGCGCGGCAGTTCGCCGGCGCAGTCGCGGCAGAGATCCAGCCCATCGTCGCCGGCCGCGCCGCACAGCAGGCATCGGCAGGGAAGCACGAAATTCCGCAGCGCCCCAACTAGCGGCCGACCGAGGGAAAGCGCGTCCATGCGCGGTATGCCGTCAGGCCTTGGGCTTGAACATGGCCGCGTCGAGGATCGACCACAGGTGGATGATCCAGCCCAGCCACACGATCCACAGGATCGCCGCCAGCACGAACATCACCAGGGCGATCCAGAAACGGCCCTGCACCAGCTGCCCCAGGCCGGGGATGAAGAAACTGCAGATGGCTGCGAGCACATTGCCCGCGCTGCCCTGTCCCGCGCTCATGCCGACCACTCCCACTGGATGAATGAGCCGATGGTAGCGGCAGCCATACGTCCGCGCATCGTCAACCAAAATTGGTCAACCAAAGTTGACAAGCCGGACCCCGCTGTCACACTGTCGCGCATTCCCCATCCCCAGAGCTGTCGCCATGGCCCACCCGATCCGCCACGACTGGACGCGCGAGGAAGTCGCCGCGCTGTTCGCGCTGCCGTTCAACGAGCTGCTGCATCGCGCGCACTCCGTGCACCGCGAACACCACGACCCGAATGCGGTGCAGGTGTCCACCCTGCTCTCCATCAAGACCGGCGGCTGCCCGGAAGACTGCGCGTATTGCCCGCAGGCCGCGCGCTACGACACCGGCGTGCAGGCGCAGAAGCTGATGAGCGTGGACGCCGTGGTGGCACGCGCAAAGGCCGCGAAGGACGCCGGCGCCAGCCGCTTCTGCATGGGCGCCGCGTGGCGCAGCCCGAAGGACCGCGACGTGGAGAAGGTGGCCGAAATCGTGCGCGCCGTGAAGGGCCTGGGCCTGGAAACCTGCGCCACCCTGGGCATGCTCAACGGTGCGCAGGCGAAGACGCTGAAGAACGCGGGCCTGGACTACTACAACCACAACCTGGACACCGCGCCGGAGTTCTACGGCGAGATCATCCACACGCGCCAGTACCAGGATCGCCTGGACACGCTGGAACACGTGCGCGAGGCGGGCCTGAAGACCTGTTGCGGTGGCATCGTGGGCATGGGCGAGACGCGCGACCAGCGCGCCGGCCTGCTGCAGACCCTGGCCAACCTGCCGGAGCACCCCGAGTCGGTGCCGATCAACCAGCTGGTGCAGGTGGAAGGCACGCCGCTCAACGGCACCGAAGCGATCGACCCGTTCGACTTCGTGCGCACCATTGCCGTGGCGCGCATCCTGATGCCGGCCTCGATGGTGCGCCTGTCCGCCGGCCGCCAGCAGATGGACGACGCCGTGCAAGCGCTGTGCTTCTTCGCCGGCGCCAACTCCATCTTCTACGGCGAGAAGCTGCTCACCACCGGCAACCCGGACGTGGAACATGACCGCCAGCTGTTCAAGCGCCTGAACCTGCATGCGCTGGAAGTGGTGGAAGAGAGCGAGACGGTGCATGCGGATATTCTGGAAACGGAAGCGGGTGGCTGCGGGTCCGGTTGTGGTTGTGGTGTTGCGGCATAAGCAACCAGAACTCATGCGCCACCACGATCGTCATTCCCGCGGAAGCGGGAATCCAGTGCCTTTTCAACGGTAGAGCCAAGGCGCTGGATCCCCGCTCTCGCCCCCTTTTGCGGGGTCCACGGGGATGACGCCATGTTGTGACATTTACACGACCCACATGCCCCGGCCCTCACTCACCGAACGACTTGCCCAGCACAGCGCCGAACGCGCGCGTGCTGGACTGCTGCGACGCCTGCACACCATCGAACAAACCGATGGCCCGTGGGTCTGGCGCAACGGGCGCCAGCTGCTCTCCTTCTGCAGCAACGACTACCTCGGCCTTGCGCAGCATCCCGTGCTGGTCGACGCGCTCAAGCGCGCCGCCGACAGCGATGGCGTCGGCAGCGGCTCCGCACATCTGATCTGCGGCCATCGTTCCGTACATGCCGCGCTGGAAGAAGCTCTGGCGGAATGGACGGGACGCGAGCGCGCGCTGCTGTTCTCCACCGGCTACATGGCCAACCTCGGCGTGATGCAGGCGCTGCTGCAACGCGATGACGTGTGCGTGCAGGACAAGCTCAACCACGCCTGCCTGATCGATGGCGCGCAGTTGGCCGGCGCGGAACTGAAGCGCTATCCGCATGCCGACGTCGATGCCGCCGCGCGCCAGCTGTCCGCGCGCCCGGAAGCCGGCGCGCTGCTCGCCACCGATGGCGTGTTCAGCATGGACGGCGACGTTGCGCCACTGCGCGAACTGGCAGCGTTGTGTCAGCGCGAGAGCGCGAGCTTGATGGTGGACGATGCGCACGGCCTGGGCGTGTTCGGCGTGCGGGGCGAAGGCAGCGTCGCCGATGCCGGGCTTTCGGCACACGACGTGCCCGTGCTGATGGCGACGCTGGGCAAGGCGCTGGGCTGCAGCGGCGCGTTTGTCGCCGGCTCCGCCGAACTGATCGACGGATTGGTGCAGTCGGCGCGCACGTATATCTATACGACCGCCATGCCTCCCGCGCTCGCCGCCGCGACACTGGCCGCCGTGCGCCTGGCGCAGTCCGACGGCTGGCGGCGCGAGAAACTCCGTGCGCTGATCGCCCGCTTCCGCGCGGGCGCAGCCCAGCTCGGCCTGCCGCTGATGCCTTCGCCCACCGCCATCCAGCCGCTGCTGCTGGGCGACGCCACGGCGGCGCTGGTGGCCTCCGAAGCCTTGGAACGCGAGGGTTTCCTGGTTACTGCGATCCGTCCGCCCACGGTGCCGCAGGGCAAGGCCCGGCTGCGCATCACGCTGTCGGCAGCCCACGAGGAAGGCGACGTGGACCGACTGCTGGAGTCCCTGTCCCGGGTCCCGATGGGCCGCCCCGTATAATGGCCGCCTTGCCGTCGTTCCTCCCCGCCATGTCGATCATCAACCTCTCCGCGTACCGCTTCGTCAGCCTGGACGACTTGCCGGCCCTGCGCGAACGCATCCTCGAACGCTGCGAAGCGCTGGCGCTGAAAGGCACCATCCTGCTCGCGCCCGAGGGCATCAACCTGTTTCTCGCCGGCCCGCGCGAACCCATCGATGCCTTCATGGACTGGCTGCGCACCGACGCGCGCTTCGCCGGGCTGGAGCCGAAGGAATCGATCTCCGACACGGTGCCGTTCGGCCGCATGCGCGTGCGACTGAAGAAGGAGATCATCACCATGCGCATGCCCACCATCCGCCCCGAAGGCGGCCGCGCGCCCTCCGTCGCGCCCGTGACGCTGCAGCGCTGGCTCGCGCAGGGACACGACGACGATGGCCGCGAAGTAGTGCTGCTCGATACGCGCAACGACTACGAAACCGATGTCGGCCTGTTCGAGAACGCGGTGGACTACCGCATCGCCAGCTTCACCGAATTCCCCGCCGCCCTCGCCGCCGACCGCGCACGCTTCGAGAACAAGACGGTGGTGTCGTACTGCACCGGCGGCATCCGCTGCGAAAAGGCCACGCTGCATATGCAGGACATCGGCATCGAGCACGTGTATCAGTTGGAAGGCGGCATCCTGAAGTATTTCGAGGAAACCGACGGCGCGCACTGGAACGGCGGTTGCTTCGTGTTCGACGGGCGCGGTGCGGTGGACAAGGAGCTCGCGCCCGCCGCACTGCTCCCTCTCCCCGCCGGGGAGAGGGCTGGGGTGAGGGGTCAATCTAGCGAACAGCTCGCACGGAAAGACGCTTCCGCAAGCACCCACCACTCACCCCAACCCTCTCCCCAACGGGGAGAGGGAGCACACAGCGCATGAACCTCCACATCGAAACCCACGGCCACGGCGAGATCCCCGTGGTGATCCTCCACGGCTGGGCCATGCATGGCGGCATGATGGAGCCCTTGTGCGAGGTGCTGGCTGATCGCTGCACCATGCACGTGGTCGATCTGCCGGGCCACGGCTATTCGCGCGACAGCAGCTTGCCGCTGGAACCCTCCGCCTGCGTGCAGGCGATTGCGGAGCGCACGCCGCCGGGCATCTGGATCGGCTGGTCGCTGGGCGGCCTGATCGCCATGACAGCCGCCATCGAACATCCGCAGCATGCGCGCGCGCTGGGCGTGATCGACGGCACGCCGAAATTCTCGCGTGGCGAGGACTGGCCGCACGGCAGCGATCCCAAGCTGGTGCGCCAGCTCGCCACCGACCTGGAAACCGACTACCACGGCACGCTGGAACGCTTCATCGCCCTGGAGGCGATGGGCAGCCGCGACCCGATGGCGGAAGTGCGCCACCTGCGCGCGTTGATCTTCCAGCGCGGCGAACCCAACCTGCGCGTGCTGCAGGAAGGTATCCGCATTCTCGAAGCCACCGACCGCCGCGCGGACCTCGCCGGCCTCGCCGTACCGAGCGCATGGATCGTGGGCCATCGCGACCGCATCGTGCCACCGCCCGCCATGGCGTGGTCGGCCGCGCAGGCGCACGGCACGTACACGGAAATCGCGCATGCCGGGCATGCGCCGTTCTTCGGCTATGCCGGCGACGTCGCGAACGCGCTGACGCCGCTGCTGGACAGCTTTTCATGACCGACTCGCATTTCGACCGCCAGCAGGTGCGCCGCAATTTCGGCCGCGCGGCGGACACCTACGAACAGCACGACGCCCTGCAGCGCGAAGTGCAGACGCTGCTGCTGGATCGCCTGGGCTTCTATCTGGAAGCACCCGAGCGCGTGATCGACGTCGGCGCGGGCACGGGCCGCGGTACGGCGCTGCTGCGCAAGCGCTATCCGAAGGCGCAGGTGATCGCGATGGACCTGGCGCTGCCGATGCTGCGCACAGCGAAGAAAAACAACAGCTGGCTGAAGCCGTTCCAGCGCGTGTGCGCGGAAGCCACGGCGTTGCCATTGCCCGACCACAGCGTGGACGTGCTGCATTCCAACCTGTGCTTCCAATGGATCGACGACCTGCCCGCACTGTTCGGCGAATGCGTGCGCGTGCTCAAGCCCGGCGGCCTGCTGGTGTTCTCCACCTTCGGCCCCGATACCTTGAAGGAACTGCGCGCCGCCTGGGCGGAGGCCGACCAGCAGCCGCACGTCAGCCGCTTCCTGGACATGCACGACCTGGGCGACGCGATGATCAACGCGGGCCTGCGCGATCCCGTACTCGATGTGGACCGCTACACCCTCACCTACAGCGAGCCGCGCCTGCTGCTCAAGGAACTGCAGGGCCTGGGCGCCACCAACGCCGACCGCGAGCGCGAGCGGCACCTGCTCGGCAAGAAACACTATCAGCGCATGCTGGCCGCGTACGAAACGATGCGCGTGGACGGCCGCATCCCCGCGACCTGGGAAGTGGTCACCGCGCACGCATGGGGACCGCCGCCGGGACAATCGCGCCGCATGGCGGGCGGCGGTGAGATGGCGAGCTTCTCCATCGATAGCCTGCGTGGTTCGCGGCGACGATAGAGCGAGAAGTGAGTGAAGAGGAGTGAGAAGTGAGAGAAGAGCAACACGCCACCACTCTCACTTCTCACTCCTCTTTACTCACTCCTGCCCTTAAACCTGTTTGTAGCGGAAACAACTCACGGTGTGATCGTTCACCATCCCCGTGGCCTGCATGAAGGCATAGCAGATGGTAGTGCCGACGAAGCGGAAGCCGCGCTTCTTCAGATCCTTGCTCATGCGGTCGGATACCGGCGTGCTGGCAGGCACGTCGCCTTGTCCCGTCCAGCGGTTGCGGATCGGCTTGCCATCGACGAACGACCACAGGTAGCGGTCGAGGCTGCCGAGTTCGTCGATCACCTTGAGCGACGCGATGGCGTTGTCGCGCGTGGCGTAGACCTTCAGGCGGTTGCGCACGATGCCCGGATCGAGCAGGGCTTTTTCCAGCTCGCGGTCTTTCATCGCGGCGACGCGGGCGATGTCGAAGCCATGGAATACGCGCCGGTAGTGGTCGCGCTTGAGCAGGATGGTGCGCCATGACAGGCCCGCCTGCGCGCCTTCCAGGCACAGGAACTCGAACAGCATCCGGTCGTCATGCAGCGGCGAGCCCCACTCGGTGTCGTGGTAGTCGTGCATGTCCTCGCTGTTGCCCCAGGGGCAGCGCTGTCTTGTCTTTGTCGCCATGCGTCACTCCGCGGCTTCGTCGCCGCGCTCCTTGCGAAAACCGATCACCGCGCCCGCCGCTGCCGCGACCACCGCAAAGCCATGCCAGGGCGACAAGGTCGCATGCAGCCAGGCCATGCCCACCAGCAGGGCGATGGTGGCCACGGCGAACGTCCAGCCATGCTCGGGCTTGCGGAACAACAGCACCAGGCTGGCGATCAGCAAGAGCAGCGTGCCCAGCACGGTGGGAACCACTCGCAGCACGGCCACCTCGCCGGTCGGCACCATCGCCAGCAGCGTCGACAAGGGAAACAGCATGCCGACCACGGCCAGCAGCCCGATGACAGCGACCAGGACGTTCCTTGTGCGCGTTCCGCTCATGCGATTCCCCTGTAAGCTCGCGGGAGAACAGCGACGCTATCCCAGCCCCGCGCGCCGGACAAGGGCAAGGCGTCAAACCCTCGGGCCGAATTGAACGCCATGACTTCCACGCCATCCTCACGCGGCGCCGTGCTGGCCCTGCTCGCGACCATCGTCATCTGGGCTTACAGCTGGGTGGTGATGAAGCAGGTGCTGCAGCATGCCGGCCCGTTCGACTTCGCCGCGATCCGCTATGTGCTCGGCGCGCTCGTGCTGTTCGGCGCGCTGCTGGCGACGCGGCAATCGCTGCGCCCGCCACCGCTGTTGTCCACGGTGCTGATCGGCCTGTGCCAGACCACCGCGTTCCAGGGCCTGGGGCAATGGGCACTCGTCAGCGGCGGCGCGGGACACGTCGCCCTGCTCGCCTACACCATGCCGTTCTGGGCCGTGCTGCTGGCGTGGATGATGCTGGACGAGGGCCTGACCTCGCGGCGCTGGCTCGGCCTTGGGCTGGCCGCCATCGGCCTGACCTGCATCATCGAACCCTGGCACGGGCTGGGAAACACCCAGAGCACCTTGCTCGCCATCGGCGCCGGCCTCGCCTGGGCGATGGGCACGGTGTTGAGCAAGCGCGTGTTCCAGCGCCATGCGCCATCCCCGCTGTCACTCACCGCATGGCAGATGCTGTTCGGGGCGCTGGGCCTGGTGCTGGTGGCGCTGTGCGTGCCGCAACGGCCCATCGAGTGGACCTGGGGCTTCATCGGCGGCCTGGTCTACAGCGTGGTGATCGCCTCCAGCCTCGCCTGGGGCCTGTGGCTGTTGGTGCTGCATCGACTGCCCACCGCCATCGCCAGCGTCGCCAGCCTCGGCGTGCCCATCGTCAGCGTGCTGCTGGCGTGGGCGATCCTGCACGAGCAGCCCACGGCCATGGAATTCGTCGGCATCGCCTTCATCCTGGCGGGCCTGATCGCCGTGAGCGGCATCGGCCTACGCGGCGTTCGCGCCGCGGGGCGCTAAAATGTCGGGTTCACATCCCGCAGGAGACACCCTCATGAACGTCAAGGACAGCAACGGCGCCGTGCTCGCGGACGGCGATTCGGTACAGGTCATCAAGGACCTGAAGGTGAAGGGCTCGTCGCAGACGCTCAAGCGCGGCACGGTGTTCAAGTCCATCCGCGTGGATGAGGACAATCCGGAGGAAATCGAGTGCCGGGATGGACGCTCGACGCTGGTGTTGAAGACGTGTTTCATCAAGAAGGTTTGATGGCGGCGCAGGAGCCGATATCGCCTCACCGCTCCATGCTTTAGCCGTCATCCCGGCGCAGGCCGGGATGACGGTTCTTTTGAGGCGGTGAGGCAAGCGTGCCCGCTCACCTCACCACGGCAACGCCTCGATATCCACGTTGCCGCCACTAAGAATCAGCCCCACGCGCTGGCCCTTGAAGCGCTCCGGCCGTTTCAGCACCGCCGCCAGCACCGTGGCGCTTGAGGTCTCCACCACGATCTTCAGCTCGTTCCACACGAGCTTCATCGCAGCGATCACCTCCGCGTCGCTCACCGTGGTCACCTCGACGCGATGCATGCGCAAGGCATCGAAGTTCGTCTCGCCGATCAGCGTGCGCAGGCCGTCGCAGATGGTGTCCGGCACGAACGGCCCCACCCGCGCACCGACCGCCAGCGAGCGCGCGGCATCGTCGGCGCCCATGGGTTCGGCGCCGTGGATCTGCACGGTGGGCGCCACGCCGTGGGCCGCGATGCAGGTGCCGGCGATCAGGCCGCCGCCGCCGATCGGCGTCACCACGATATCCACGCCGCCGGTCTGTTCGAGCAGTTCCAGCACCGCCGTGCCCTGCCCCGCCATCACGCGGGTGTCGGAGAACGGATGCACCAGTTCGGCGCCCGTCGTGCGCTGCACTTCGTCGGCCTTGGCTTCACGCGCCGCCTGCGTGGCTTCGCAGCGATGCAGGATGGCGCCCGCGCGTTCGATGGCCTGCAACTTGGTGCGTACGGCGCCTTCGGGCACGACCACGTGCGCGGGGATGCCACGCGTGGCCGCCGCCATTGCCAGCGCGTTGCCGTGGTTGCCGGAGGAATGGGTGACCACGCCGCGCGCGGCCTGTTCATCGTCCATGGACCACACGGCGTTGCAGGCGCCGCGGAACTTGAACGCGCCGCCACGCTGCAGGTTCTCGCACTTGAAGTGGAGATCCGCGCCGGTCAGCGCATTCAGCACGGCGCTGCGCAGCACCGGCGTCACCACGGCGTAGGGCGCGATGCGCGCGGTGGCCTCCTGCACCTGCGCAAACGTCGGCAGGGCGGCACGATTCACGGAGGCGCTCATGGACCTTCGATCTCCACGCCACAGGCAAAACGGCGCTCGGCGCCGGGTTCGAGGCGGATGGCATCCGCGCAATCGGGACGATTGAAGGCATCCGCCCAGCTTTCCATCGGCTCCAGCGCCACCGAGCGTCGTATGTCGCGCGTCACCGTGTCGGCGGTGAAGGCGAGCATGACGCCGGAGGGCTGCCATACGGCGATGGCGAGGCCGCTTTCCGGATCGCGCAGGCGCGTGCGCGCACGGCCGTCCACATCGCAGCGCAGGTCGGCAAAGGCATGGTTGAGTTCACGCTCGCCAATTTTCTGCAGCTGGCGGAAGTCGAGTTCGGGGCGTCCGGACAGCGGTGCGAGCGCGCCCTCACCCGCAATGGGAATGAAATCCTCGCCGGTGCGCACCACGCTGTCGGCGGGAATCTGCAGCTCCCAGCCTTCGATGGGCTGGTCCGACAGCTTGAAGTAGGGATGCCAGCCGAAGAAGCACGGCGCGGCGTGCTCGCCCACGTTGCGCATCACCGCCTCGACGGTCAGGCCCGCGGCGTCGAGCGTGTAATTCACCGTCAGGTCGATGGCGAATGGGTAGCCGGGATGCGCGCCGGGCCGGATCGCCTGCGTGGCGAAACTGGCCCGTGCGCCCTGCGCGTCCGCTTCCAGCGCGGCAACCTGGAAATCGACGCCACGCACGAAGCCATGCCGCGCCGCGCGCGAATCGCCGGTGACGCCGGGCTGCAGATCGTACGGTTCGCCGTCGAACACGTAGCGCGCGTCGGCGATGCGGTTGGCGAACGGCACCATGATCGCGAAGCGGGAACTGGGCCGGGTATCGAGCTCGCCCGCGTCGCGGTAGCCGTCGGCGATGTTCCACGCCCCGTGCAGCGAGGGCACCTCGAAGCTCAGCAAGGTCGCGCCGCGGCGCGCGATGCGAACGCGGCGCCCCCTGGCGGCATCGCTCAGCACCACGATGCCGTGGTCGCCGACCTGTCCGCGTTCCGCAAGATACTCCGCCATGCGCTTGTCCTTGTCCTGCCGGGAAAGAACCGCATGTTAGCCTGAGTCTTCTTTTGCTTCCGCAGTTCTGGCCCGCCCCATGACCCAACGCAACGACACGTCCTCTCCCCTGATCCGGCTCAGCGACTACCGCGCGCCCGCCTGGCGCGTGGCCCAGGTGGATCTGGCCTTCGATCTGGGCATCGACAGCAGCGAGGTCACCGCGCGGCTGCAGCTGCAGCGCGATCCCGCGCAGCAGGCGCCGCTGCGGCTGGATGGCGAAGGCCTGGAGCTGCTCTCGATCGCGCTGGACGGCCAGCCGCTTCCCGCCACCGCGTGGCGTTATGCGGATCAGGTGCTGGAAGTGGATGGCGCGCGCGACGGCAGCGTGCTGGAAACGCGTGTGCGCGTGCGTCCGGCCGCCAATACCGCGCTGGAGGGCCTGTACCTGTCCGGTTCGCGCGAGGCGGGCTTTCTGCTGACGCAGTGCGAGGCGGAGGGCTTCCGCCACATCACCTTCTTTCCGGATCGACCGGACGTGCTCGCCAGCTACACGGTGACGCTGCGCGCCGACCGCGAGCGGTTCCCGGTGCTGCTGGCCGGCGGCAATCCCGATGGCAGCGGCGAGCTGGATGGCGGCCGCCACTGGGCTCGCTTTGTCGACCCGCATCCCAAGCCGAGTTACCTGTTCGCACTGGTGGCCGGACGCCTGCAGAAGATCGAGCGCGACTACGTCACCGGCAGCGGGCGCAAGGTGCGGTTGGTGATCTGGGCCGAAGCCGACGCCATCGACCGTTGCGCCTACGCGATGGATGCGCTGGAGCGCTCCATGCGCTGGGACGAGCAGACCTACGGGCGCGAGTACGACCTGGACGTGTTCCACGTGGTCGCCACGCACGATTTCAACATGGGTGCGATGGAGAACAAGGGCCTCAACATCTTCAACGCGAAGTATCTGCTGGCCGATCCCGATTCGAGCACGGACGACGAATACCGTGCCGTGGAAGCGGTGGTGGCGCACGAGTATTTCCACAACTGGAGCGGCAACCGCGTGACCTGCCGCGACTGGTTCCAGTTGTCGCTGAAAGAGGGCCTCACCGTTTTCCGCGAGCAGCAGTTTTCGGCGGACATGAACTCCGCGCCGCTCAAGCGCATCGAAGATGTGGCCCTGCTGCGCCGCGCGCAGTTCCCGGAAGACGCCGGTCCGCTGGCGCATCCGGTGCGGCCCGCGCAGTACAGCGAGATCAACAATTTCTACACCGCCACCGTCTACGAGAAGGGTTCGGAACTGGTGCGCATGGTGGCGGGTCGACTCGGACGCGACGGTTTTCGCCGCGGCATGGACCTGTATTTCTCGCGCTACGACGGCCGCGCGGCCACGCTGGAGGATTTCCTCGGCGCGCTGGGCGAAGCCAACGGCATCGACCTCACGCCGTATCTTGCGTGGTATGCGCAGGCCGGCACGCCGCGCCTGAGCGCGCGCGGTCGCCATGACGCCGCGCAACGCACCTACACGCTCACGCTGTCCCAGCACACCGCGCCCACGCCCAACCAGCCGACCAAGCACGCGCTGCCGATCCCGGTGAAGCTCGCGCTGTTCGATCGCAGCGGCCGCATGCTGCCGCTGAACTTGGCGAATGTGCCCAGCGATGCATCCGGCGAGGCGGAACGCGTGGTGGTGCTGGACCAGGCGGAACAGTCGTTCGTGTTCCACAACGTGGACAGCGCACCGGTGCCGTCGTTGCTGCGTGGGTTTTCCGCGCCGGTGATCCTGGAGTGCAACTATTCGCCCGACGAACTGGCGCTGCTGCTGCGTCATGACGTGGATGGCTTCAACCGCTGGGAAGCCGGCCAGCAGCTGGCCGCGCGCGCGTTCGACAATCTGCGCGACGGCGATACCACCGAGGCGCTGGACGCCTGGTGCCAGGCCCTGGCGGCGCTGTTCGGCGACGCGGCCATCGACGATGCGCTGCTGGCGGATCTGCTCACGCCGCCGGGCGAGATCGAACTGGCCGAGCGCGAGCGCGTGGTGGATCCCTCGCATGTGCATGCGCTGCGCCTGAAACTGCAGGAGCATCTTGCGCTGCGCATCGGGCGCGAAACGTTGCAGCAGCGCTACGACGCGCTGGCGGCGCATACCAACCGTGAACTCGACGCCTCCAGCCAGGCGCGTCGCCGCTTGAAGCGGCGCGTGCTGGACCTGATTGTGAGCATCGACCCGTGGGGCGCGCACACGCTCGCCACCCTGCAATACGACAACGCACCGAGCATGACCGACCGCCTCGCGGCGCTGTCGGTGCTGGTGCGGGGCAACGCGCCGCAGGCGCACGCCGCGCTGCTGCACTTCCGCGAGCGCTATGCCGACAATCCGCTGGCGATGGACAAGTGGTTCTCGGTGCAGACGCAACTGCCGGCGGAGGCCGTGCTTGAGCGCGTGCAGGTGCTGGAACAGGACAGCGCCTTCACGCTCAAGAATCCCAATCGCGTCAACGCACTGCTCGGTGCGTGGGCACGCGGCAACCCGGACGGCTTCCATCGCGCGGATGGCAGCGGCTATCGCCTGCTGGCCGAGCGCTTGAAGCAACTGGATGCGCTCAATCCGCAGGTGGCCGCGCGGCTCGCCACGGCCTTCAACGGCTGGCAACGACTGGAGCCCACCCGCCACGCCGCGGCACGGGCCGCCATCGACGCGCTCGCCGCGCAGCCGGATCTCTCGCGCAATCTCGGCGAGATCGTGCGCAGCATGCAGCACGGCTGAGAACCCATCGATAAAGAGACGCCCGAGTGCGTCCCGTCCTTGGACGGGGCACCCGGGCGTAATTCGTTTCAACGAGAGGAAGTACCTTGATGAAGCAGACTTGCTTTACACACGGACATCCGACCCCTCGGACGTCCGCTCACGCCAGCCGTTGCGAGGGCAACGGCTAGACCTCCAGGCGCGCCAGTTCGTCGCGCAGTCGGTCCAGTCGCGAGAGCAGGCGCGGGCGCAAGGCCTGGCGTTCGCTCTCGCTGCGTTCTTCCAGATGATCCATGGCCATCTCGACGCGGCCAAGTTCGATCAGCAGATCGTGGTGCTGGTAAACCGGTTGGAAATCGACGCTGAGTTCCATGACATACGTCCCCCGAAAACCGTTGCCTTGTCTGGCAGGGATATCGAAGCAACGGACGTGCCAGCAACGTGATGGTCATCACATTCATTTTTCGACTGGATCACGGATTGACGCTGTGCGTCACGAGGTGCCAACTCTCGGCACAAACAGGCGTTTTAGTCACTTCACGTTCACGCGTCAGGCGTAACTATCCAACCCACGCAACGCAGCAAATGCTGCCAGCGACCATTTTCGGTTTCTGGCGCCCGGCAACACGGTCATCCTGGATTCCCCCTGTTCCTGAGACCGCCGGGCGCCAGATCTTATACAGGGCGCTTGAAGCCATGCTTCAAGGCTCAGAAAAGGCGAAGGCGCCCCGAGGGGCGCCTTCTTGCTTCCTCTCCCCGGCACGCGATCGAACCCCTGTCGTTCGATCTCGGCGCGCATCGAAGCGCAGCTTCTGCCCGTGGAAAGTGCACGGTAGGTAAAGCAGAAAGCGTGCCAACGGCCGGAGCGCCGTAACGGCGGTACCATTAGCGTCCAGATAGGTCCAAACCTGCGCTTCCGGGGCAGTTTCCTTATGCTTCATCCCACTCATTACGACGTGATCGTGGTCGGCGGCGGCCACGCCGGCACCGAGGCCGCGCTTGCCTCGGCGCGCACGGGCGCGCGCACGCTGCTGCTGAGCCACAACATCGAAACCATCGGCCAGATGAGCTGCAACCCGGCCATTGGCGGCATCGGCAAGGGCCATCTGGTCAAGGAGATCGACGCCCTGGGCGGCGCCATGGCGCACGCGGCCGACCTGGCCGGCATCCAGTGGCGCACCCTCAATGCCTCCAAGGGCCCGGCCGTGCGCGCCACGCGCTGCCAGGCCGACCGCGCGCTGTACAAGGCGGCCATCCGCCGGATGGTGGAAACCCAGCCGAACCTGGAGCTGTTCCAGCAAGCGGTGGACGACCTGATCCTGGAAGGCGGCCGCGTCACCGGCGTGGTGACGCAGATGGGCCTGGCCTTCCGCGCCCGCGCGGTGGTGCTGACCGCCGGCACCTTCCTGGCCGGCAAGATCCACATCGGCCCGGCGCAGTACGCCGGCGGCCGCGCCGGCGACCCGCCCGCCAGCACGCTGGCTCAGAAGCTGCGCGAGCTGCCGGTGGCCGCCGATCGCCTGAAGACCGGCACGCCCCCGCGCATCGACCTGCGCAGCATCGACTTCACCGGCCTGGAAGAGCAGCCGGGCGATGATCCCGCGCCGGTGTTCTCCTACCTGGGTTCGCGCGATGAACACCCGCGCCAGGTCAGCTGCTGGATCACCCACACCAGCGAGCACACGCACGAGCTGATCCGCAATTCGCTGGACCGCTCGCCGCTGTACAGCGGCCAGATCGAGGGCGTGGGCCCGCGCTACTGCCCGTCCATCGAGGACAAGGTGGTGCGCTTCGCGGAGAAGAGCTCGCACCAGATCTTCATCGAGCCGGAAGGGCTGGACACGTTCGAGGTGTATCCCAACGGCATCTCCACCTCGCTGCCGTACGACGTGCAGCTGGCCCTGGTGCATTCGATCAAGGGCTTCGAGCGGGCGCACATCACGCGTCCGGGCTACGCGATCGAGTACGACTACTTCGATCCGCGCGGTCTGCATCCGTGGCTGGAGACCAAGGCCATTCCGGGCCTGTATTTCGCGGGCCAGATCAACGGCACCACCGGCTACGAGGAGGCCGGCGCGCAGGGCCTGATCGCGGGCCTCAACGCCGCGCTGGCCGTGCAGGGCAAGGCGCCGTGGTATCCGCGCCGCGACGAGGCGTACATCGGCGTGCTGATCGACGACCTCACCAGCAACGGCACCATCGAGCCGTACCGCATGTTCACCTCGCGCGCGGAATATCGCCTGCAACTGCGCGAGGACAACGCGGACCTGCGCCTTACCGAAACCGGCCATCGCCTGGGCGTGGTGCCGCAGGCGCGCTACGACGCGCTGCGCGCCAAGCGCGACGCGGTGGAACGCGAGGTGCAGCGGCTCGGCGCCATCTGGGCCGCGCCCGCCAACCCGCTGGGCGCCACCATCGCGCAGGAGCTGGGCATCGCGCTGAGCCGCGAGACCAGCGCGCTCGACCTGCTGCGCCGGCCTGAGGTCGACTACGCGACGCTGACCCGCGTGACCGGCATCGGCCCCGCCGTGGACAACGGCGACGTCGCCGCCCAGGTGGAGGTGCAGACCAAGTACGCCGGTTACCTCGAGCGCCAGCGCGAAGAGATCGAGCGCCAGCGCCGCCACGAGCAGACCGCGATCCCCACCAGCTTCGACTACGACAAGGTGCGTGGGCTTTCCGCCGAGGTGCTGCTGAAGCTCAAGCGCGTGATGCCGGAAACCATCGGCCAGGCCGCGCGCATCAGCGGCGTCACGCCCGCGGCGATCTCGCTGCTGCTGGTGCACCTCAAGCGCCGCGACGCCGCCTGATTCCCTCCCTTCCGTACACCAAGACGCCACGCCCGCATGGCATCATGCGGGCCTGACGTTTCATCGCGGAGTACACCATGGAAGTCTGGATCGGTCGGGACGGCGAACGGCACGGCCCGTACAAGGAAGTCGACGTGCGCCAATGGCTGCGCAGCGGCCAGGTCAGCCCCGATGACCTGGGCTGGTACGAAGGCATGGCCGATTGGGCGCCGCTGTCGACACTGTTCCCCGAGGAGCGCAGCGCCGAACCACCCGCGCTGTCGCCCGCGCCGCCGGTTCCGCCGTACACGAACGCCACGGCTTCCGGCATTTCGCAGGGCGGCGCCGTCGGCGCGGTGGACGACTACGCCGGCTTCTGGAAGCGCGTGGCCGCCTACATCCTCGACGCGCTGGTGCTGTGGATTCCCAACACCGTGCTGAGCAGCATGCTGGGCGCGAACAAGGCCGCCGAGGCGTACCTGCAGGCGAAGCTCGCCGCGGGCGACGATCCGCAACTGGCGCTGCAGGCGCTGGACGCCTATTTCCATGCACTGTGGCCCGCGCTGATCGCACAGACGGTCATCTCGTGGCTGTACTTCGCGTGGTGCGAGAGCTCGGCATGGCAGGGCACCGTGGGCAAGCTCGCACTGGGCATCCGCGTCACCGACATCGATGGCAAGCGCATCGGTTTCGGGCGCGCCACGGGCCGCTATTTCGCCAAGATCCTCAGCGGCTTCACGCTCGGCTTCGGCTTCCTGATGGTGGCGTGGACGCAGCGCAAGCAAGGCCTGCACGACATGCTCGCGCAGACGCTGGTGCTCAACGGCCGCGCCAAGGATGTCGCCGCGACGAATGCACGGCGCCCCGACGACCAGGGCAACGGCTCGTTCAACGCGTGAGGTCGCGCGGAAATTCCAAAGTCTGAAAACGCGCCGCCCCGGTGCAGGGCGGCGCTGACGTTGCGGCAACATGATGTTCACGCACGCGTAGCGCACGCAACGCGCATGAAACATGGCGAGCAGTGCGCGTGGCCATGACATCGATCTGTCCGCAGACATACGTCGTGCATGCGCATGCCGTTATGACCTATGGCGGATGCGATCCGCAGCGCAAGAAGCGCATGCTTGTCGAACAGGGGGCCGCGCACCAGACAAGGTCATGGCCCAATCCCACCCCGATTGCGGCTGGATTTACCAGTGCGACGACATCGTCGTCGAGCCGCGCGCGCATCGTCTCGAACGAGCGGGCACGTCGATTTCCGTGGAGCCCAAGGCTTATGCGGTGCTGGTGGTCCTGCTGCAGCAGGCCGGCGAAGTCGTCGGCAAGGACACCCTGCTCGATGCGGCGTGGGGACATCGGCACGTCACGCCCGGCGTGCTCACGCGCGTGATCTCGCAGTTGCGCCACGCGCTCGGCGACTGCGCCACGCAACCGCGCTACATCGCCACCGTGCACAGCCTGGGTTATCGCTTCATCGGCGACGTGCACCGGATGCCATCCGCCGCGGCGCCGGCGAACGAGCCGATGCCGGAAGTGGCGAGCAACGACGACCTGGCTTCCGCGCCAGAACCGCCGCAGCCGTCCGCACCGCGGCCATCTCCGCAAAAACACTGGTTGGCGGCTGCCATCACGCTGGCGGTGATCGTCGCCGTGCTCGCGGCCATGCACCTGTGGCGCGCGCCCAATGGCCACTCCTCCGAGTCGCCGATCACGCCGCGGCCCGCGCTCGCGGTGATGCCGGTGGCGCATGAGCCGGAGATGCGTCCGCTTCATCCGCGCCACGTTCCGCGCTACCGCCGTGTTGCCACGGAGTATCCCGGCGATCGCGACGGCACGCCCGGCGAACTGCATGCCGCCGGCTACCTGGCGCTGCGCCCTGAACAGGCTCCCGCGGCGCGCCAGTAGGCGCGGGCGCCGACTTGCTATGATCGACGGCCCGACGGCTCATCCGCGAGCCATCGGCGCCTTGTCGAACGCTCAGGAATCGTTTCAGCCTCATGCTCAGCATCGAACAACGTATTGCCCAGGACATCGCCGCCAAGCCCGACCAGGTCCACGCCGCGGTGGAATTGCTCGACGGCGGCGCCACCGTGCCGTTCATCGCGCGCTACCGCAAGGAAGCCACCGGCGGTCTCGACGACACGCAGTTGCGCCTGCTGGAAGAGCGCCTGCGCTATCTGCGCGAGCTGGAAGAACGCCGCGGCGCGATCCTCGCCAGCGTCGAGGAACAGGGCAAGCTCACCGATGCGTTGAAGAACGACATTCTTTCCGCCGACACCAAGGCGCGCCTGGAAGACCTGTACCTGCCGTACAAGCCCAAGCGCCGCACCAAGGCGCAGATCGCGCGCGAGGCCGGCCTGGAGCCGCTGGCCACGGGCCTGCGCGAGGATCCCACGCAGTCGCCCGAGGCGCTGGCCGCGTCGTTCGTCGATGCCGACAAGGGCGTGCCCGACGTGCGCGCCGCGCTCGATGGCGCGCGCGCGATCCTGATGGAGAGCATCGCCGAAGACGCCGGCCTGCTCGGCGAACTGCGCGACTGGCTATGGGACAAGGGCCAGATCCGCGCGAAAGTGGTCGAGGGCAAGGAAAACGAAGGCGCGAAGTTCCGCGACTACTTCGATCACATGGAACCGATCGGCAAGATTCCCTCGCACCGCCTGCTCGCGCTCATGCGCGCGCGCAACGAAGGCATCATCGAGCTGGAACTCGCGCCCGCGCTGGACGCGGAGCAGGGCCACCTCGAAGGCGAAGGCCGCGTGGCCGCGCATGCCGGCATCGTGGATCGCGGCCGCCCGGCCGACGCGTGGCTGCGCGAAACGGTGCGCCTGACCTGGCGCGTGAAGCTGCACCTGCATCTCACGCTGGACTTGTTCGGCCGCGTGCGCGAAGGCGCCGAGGACGAAGCCATCCGCGTGTTCGGCGACAACCTCAAGGACCTCATGCTGGCCGCGCCGGCCGGCGCCAAGAACGTGATGGGCCTGGACCCAGGCATCCGCACCGGCGTGAAGGTGGCCGTGGTCGACGCCACCGGCAAGCTGCTCGCCACCGATACTATCTATCCCCACGAGCCACGCCGGCAGTGGAACGAATCGCTGGCCGCACTGGCGCGGCTGTGCCAGAAGCACAGCGTGGACCTGATCGCGATCGGCAACGGTACGGCCTCGCGCGAAACCGACAAGCTGGCCGGTGAGCTGATCAAGGGCCTGGCCAAGACGCATCCGGAGCACAAGCTCTCGAAGATCGTGGTGAGCGAGGCGGGCGCGTCGGTGTATTCGGCGTCGGAGACGGCGGCCAAGGAATTTCCCGACCTGGACGTGAGCCTGCGCGGCGCGGTGTCCATCGCGCGCCGCCTGCAGGATCCGCTCGCGGAGCTGGTGAAGATCGAACCCAAGGCGATCGGCGTGGGGCAGTACCAGCACGACGTGAACCAAGTGAAGCTCGCGCGCGCGCTCGACGCGAAGGTCGAGGACTGCGTGAACGCCGTCGGCGTGGACGTGAACACTGCTTCCGCCGCCCTGCTCTCGCGCGTCGCCGGCCTTTCCGCCAGCGTGGCGGAGAATGTGGTGAAGCACCGCGATGCCAACGGCCCGTTCGCCAACCGCAAGGCGCTGCTCAAGGTGCCGCGCCTGGGCGACAAGGCGTTCGAGCAGTGCGCGGGCTTCCTGCGCGTGCCCAACGGCGACAATCCGCTGGACATGAGCGCGGTGCACCCGGAAGCGTATCCGGTGGTCGAGCGCATCATCGCCCAGTGTGGCCGCGAGGTGCGTTCCATCATCGGCGACATCACCTTCCTGCGCGGCCTCAAGCCCGAGCAGTTCACCGACGAGACCTTCGGCGTGCCCACGGTGCGCGACATCCTCAAGGAGCTGGAGAAGCCCGGCCGCGACCCGCGCCCGGAATTCGTGGCGCCGAGCTTCGCCGAGGGCGTGGAAGACCTGAAGGACCTGCGCCCCGGCATGGTGCTGGAAGGCCGCGTGACGAACGTGGCGGCGTTCGGTGCGTTCGTGGACATCGGCGTGCACCAGGACGGCCTGGTCCACGTCTCGGCGCTCTCGCACACCTTCGTGAAGGACCCGCGCGACGCGGTGAAGGCCGGCGACATCGTCAAGGTGAAGGTGATGGAGGTCGACCTGCCCCGCCAGCGCATCGGCCTGTCCATGCGCCTGGACGACGAACCGGGCCAGCAGGCGCGCGGCGCCCGCCCGGGCGGCGGCAACGACGCCCGCGGCGGCCAGCGCGACAACCGCGGCCCGCGTCCCGGTGGCGGCGCGCCCAAGCAGGCGCCGGCGCCAGGCAACAGCGCGTTCGCTGATGCCTTCTCGAAGGCGTTGAAGCGCTAGGCGTCTACTCGATCCCTTCGACCTGCACACACTCGTCATTCCGGCGCAGGCCGGAATCCAGTGGCCCCACGGCTCGGTTTTTGCCGAAAGCTCAATGCTTTGATGGCACGCAATAACCGAGCGCTTACGTCACTGGATTCCGGCCTGCGCCGGAATGACGGTGAGGGGAAATGGGCGCCGACGAGAGACCGGGAACGGGCTCTACGGGCCTTCCCATCATGGAGGATTGAGCCCTTCCCTACCTTTGTACCCTCCTTGCCAGTGGCCGCCCCTCTCGCGGTGCGGCGCAGCATGCGCTGACGTATGGGCATGCATTAACGTAACGAGGTGATAACAAAGAACCGCCCGGTCCAAGGAGTGTTACCGACATGCCCCGTACTCGCACTATCGCCGGCGCCATTGCCGCCGCGCTGCTGATCAGCTCCCCGGCCTTCGCCGCCCAGTCCCAGTTCAACAGCGTCGTCGTGTTCGGCGACAGCCTGAGCGATGCCGGCAACATTTCCCTGGCCACCAACCCGGCCATCCAGCCGCCGCTGGAGTTCACCACCAATCCGGGCGCGGTGACCGTGCAGAACGTGGCCAGCCACTATGGCTACATGCTCACCGCCTCGCTGGCGGGCGGCACCGACTACGCCTGGGGTGGCGCCGGCGTGCTGACCAATTCGCCGGGCACGCCCTCGGCCGTGCCGACCATCACCACCCAGGTGAACGCCTACCTCGCGGGCGGTAAGTTCGACAGCAAGTCGCTGTACTCCATCTGGGGCGGCGCCAATGACATCTTCTATGCCGCCACGGCCGCCGGCGCCGGTGCGACCGCGCAGCAGCTGATCCAGCAGAACGTGACCGCCACGATTGCCCAGCTCTCGGCGTCCGGCCTGTACACCCCTGCGCAGATCGCGGCCATGACCCCGGCCATCACCCAGCAGGTGACGGCGCAGGTGACCCAGGCCGTGCTCGCCAAGGCCGGCGTTTCCGGCTTCATGACCGCCGACCAGGCTTCCGCCTCCATCGCCGCCGCCGCCCAGCAGGAAGTGAAGCTGATCGGCCAGATGCAGGCCGCCGGTGCCAAGAACATCCTGGTGTTCAACCTGCCCAACATCGGCCTGACCCCGTCGGCCGCCGAGCAGGGCGCCAGCGCCGCCTCCGCGCTCACCAGCCTGAGCCTGGTGTTCAACGGCGTGCTGAACGCGGGCCTGGGCCAGCTCGGCAAGGGCATCGTGCCGGTCGACACCTACAGCCTGCTCAACGAGGCGATCGCCAACCCGGGCGCCTTCGGCTTCACCAATGTCACCAACGAAGCCTGCGGCGTGGGTTCCAGCTCCGTGCAGTGCGGCCCGCAGGGTTCGGGCCTGCCCTACACCTATGCGGCGGGCGCCAACCAGACCTACCTGTTCGCCGACGGCGTGCACCCGACCACCGCGGCCGACGTGATGCTGGGCCAGTACGTGGTGTCCATCCTCAGCGCGCCGGGCTACGCCTCGCTGCTGGCGGAAGCGCCGCTGGCCTCGATCCAGGCCCAGAACCGCGCCATCCGCAACCAGATGCTGGCCGACGGCCAGGGTAGCGACACCCGCCTGTTCGCCAACGTCGACTACGGCGACCAGCGCTTCGACGCCAGCGCCGGCTCGCCGCGCACCAAGAGCAACAACGTCAACCTGACCCTGGGCGCCGACGTGCGCTTCAGCGACAACTGGTCGGGCGGCGTGGCCTTGAACGTCGGCCAGCACAACGCCGACTACTCCGGCGGCGGCGGCTACAAGCTGCAGGACGTGTCCGGCCTGGGCTACCTGAACTGGCATCAGGGCGGCGCCTACGTCGGCGGCTACGTCGATTTCGGCCAGGACAACTTCTCCGACATCGAGCGCAAGATCCAGCTCGGCGCCCTGCTGCGCACCGAGAACGCCAAGGCGGACGGCAACCATGTCGGCGGCGGCATCACCGGCGGCTACTGGTTCGACATCAACACGCTGCGCACCGGTCCGTTCGCGACGTTCGAATGGCAGACGGTCAAGGTCAACAGCTTCAACGAATCCGGCAGCGACAGCACCGCCATGTGGTTCGGCAGCCAGCAGCGCGATTCGCAGGTGTCCACCCTGGGCTGGCGCCTGGAAGGCCAGTGGCAGGCCGGCAACACCCTGCTCAAGCCCTACGCCGAACTGGCCTGGAACCACGACAGCAAGGCGGACCCGCGCGAAGTCACCGCCGGCCTCAACGGCATGCAGGGCTCGTTCGCCCTGGTCGGCTTCACGCCGGACAAGTCCTGGGGCACCGGCGACATCGGCCTGAGCGCGCAGTTCAACCAGGCACTGAGCGGCTGGCTGGGCTACAGCGGCCGGTTCGGCGACAACAGCCAGAAGTACAACAGCATCAACCTGGGCATGAAGTACGCCTTCTAAGGTCTGAGCTGGTTTGGCAGAAAGCCGTCCGCGCGAGCGGGCGGCTTTTTCTTTGGCCTTGCGGCGATGTGCTTGGTAACGGCACGCCGGTGTTGGCAGGAGTGACGGCTGAAGGATGAAACAGTGGGGCGAACCCCGCCCCTCACCCCAGCCCTCTCCTCGCTCCTCAAAGCCGCAGCCATCCAAGGCTGCTCCCCGCGCACCCGGAGGGGAGAGGGAGCGCAGCCGGACATCCACCGTTTGGACGTCCATACGCCCAAACGCCGGGCAAGAAAAAAGCCGCCCACTTTCGTGGACGGCTTTTTCGTATCCGGATACCGCGAGGGCTTACTTGCCCTTGCCGTTCGTCGCCAGGCCCAGGATGGTCTGCGCCTGCTTCTGCAGGCTGGCCGCTTCGTCGTCGGACAGCGGCGAGCTCTTGCCGCCCTGGTCGTTGGTCTTCAGCACCAGGTTGCCGTCGGCCGTCCACGCGGCGCGCTCGGTCGAGGTCGGCTTGGCGTCCTTGCTGGACTTCTTCTGCTGCACGACCACCCACGGCTTGCCGTCCTTGTAGGCGAAGTCGGTGCTGGTGAAGCCCTTGTCGCCGTAGTCGACTTCTTCGCGGATGAACTTCACTTCACCGGCTTCGCGGAACACCTGCCAGCCGCGCGAGACCTTGTCTTCCAGCTTGGTGCCGGAGCTGATCTTCATGCCGCCGATCTGCTTCTGCACGGCGGTGAAGGCGGCCAGTTCCTTTTCGCCGGCGGTCTGCTCGGCCACGAGCTGGATGTTCACCTGCATCGGTGCGCCCTTGGTCAGCACCTGGGTCTGCAGCGGCGGGGTGTACTTGCGGTCGCCATCGGTCAGCACGGCCTTGAGCACGTACAGGCCATTGGGGTTCACGTCGGCCGGGTTGAACGGCACCTGGAACGAGATCGGCAGGGTGTTGGCCGGCTGGACGGTCTTGGTGGCCAGCGGGGCGGCGTCCGGCGTGGACACGTCGACTAGGGTCAGGTCGAGCTTCGCGGCGGGCGACACGTCGGCGGCATCGCGCAGGGCGACCTGGCCGGTGATCTGGTTGGCCTGGGCCGGCGTCTGGGCGGCATTGCCACCTTCAGCGCCACCTTCGGACGACGGGGAAGAATTGCCGCAGCCGGCGAGAGCCAGGGCGGCGACCGACATCAGCGACCAAACAAGACGGCGCATGGGAAACCTCTATCGATAGTCAGGGCTTAGCGCGAGAACCAACAGGCGCCCAACACGCCTCGACTCTACACGGGGGAAGCTTTCACCATAGCCCAAAAGGCAGGGCTTGTAAAAGCCTGAACCATGCGCCTGCGTACGCCGCGGTTCATGCGTGGCGGGCGTTTGCGGGCCTTCGGCCCGGGGGCATGGCGCAACGGAGCTTTCAAAAAAAGTACCGGGAGCCCCTGAGGGGCTCCCGGCCTGAACCACCTTTCGGGTGGGTAACGCTTAGAACTTCTGGTTGTACTGCAGGTACATGTAACGATCGATGTCGAGCACCGGATCGAGCTTCGCCGTGCTGCTGTTGTTGACGGAGTAGGTGATCGTCGGCTGCTTGTCGAACAGGTTGCGCACGCCGAAGGAGATGGTGCCCTTCCACGGCAGCGAGTAACGGACCTGCACGTCGTGGTAGGTGCTCGCACCCTTGCGGTTCGCGCCGATGCCGCTCCAGCCCGGAGCCTCGTAGTTCGGCTGGTTACACTCGATCTTCGCGTCCTGGTCCCAGCACTGGTCGCGGAAGGCACCGTAGTAGCGCATGTTCCAGGTCGCGCCCCACTCGTTCATGCTCCAGTCCACGCCCAGGTTGGCGCGGTTGCGCGGGTAGCTCCACTGGCCGGCATAGCCGATGACGTCGGACGCGGACGTGCTGCGCTCGTCATAGGACTTCAGGTAGTTGGAGTCGAGGTTGATGGCGAACTTGCCATAGCCGAATTCCGGCAGGCGATAGTGCACGCCCAGGTCGTAGCCCGAGGTACGCAGCGAGCCCAGGTTGAGGTTGCCGCGGTTGAGGTTGATCACCGCATGGGTCACCGGATCACGCTGGAAGTCGTTGCAGAACTTCTCCACGTCGCTGACATAGCACTGGTTCAGCACGTAGTTCGCGCTGACGGCGGTGATCTGCTGGACGATGCGGATGTCGTAGTAATCCAGCGAGACGTCCAGGCCCGGCACCCACGACGGGCTGTAGACGAAGCCGGCGGTGCGGCCAAGGCTGGTTTCCGGCACCAGGTTGGCGTTACCCACGCCCGCGTTGAACGGCGAGGTGCCCTGCGTGTTCGGCGCGGTGATGGCCGTGCCCGCCGAGTTGGTCTGGCGGAAATTGGCCGGCACACCCGCAGCGCGGCACGCCGCCGCCACCGACGGGTTGCTCGCCGCCGAACCGAACTTCGCGTCGCAAGGATCGGTGTAGTAGTCGAACGTCTGCGAACCACCGCCGAAGGTGTCGCCCAGCGTCGGCGCGCGGAAGCCCTTGGCGAAGGTGGCGCGGACCATCAGGTCGTCGATCGGCTTCCACAGCACGCTGTACTTGTTGTTGGTGGTGTTGCCGAAGTTGCTGAAGTCCGAGTAGCGGCTGGCGATGTCCACCGACAGTTCACGGGCACCCGGCAGGTCGCGCAGGATCGGCACGTTGAGCTCGAGATAGAACTCATCCGTGTGGTACTTGGCGTTGGTGCCACCACCGGACAGATCGGTCGACCAGCCCGAAGCGGACAGCTGGTCCGGACGGTCGTAGCCGGAGATCTGGCGGTGCTCGTAACCCGCCGCGAGCGCCACTTCACCCGCCGGCAGGTCGAACAGGCCACCGGTGATGTTGGCCGTGTAGTCGCGCGTCAGGCTCTGCTGGGTGCTCTGGCCGCGGGCGTTGATGTAGGCCAGGGCTTCGGGCGTGGAGGCGCTCGGACCACCCAGGATGTTGAATGGCACGCACTGGCCCAGCGCGATCGGGTTGGCGGCGGTACCGCACTGAACCACGCCGCTGCTGTTGAGGAACGACGGGCCCAGCGCCTGCGTGAGGTTCAGCAGGTTGAGGTTGCCGGTGTTCGTTTCGGTGTAGTCGTACTTGTTGTAGTCGAAGCCGACATCCCAGTTCCAGGTGCGCTTGCCGATTTCAAATGCGCCTTCGAGGCCGGCGTCCCAGTGGTACTGCTTCACGTTGGCGTCGGTGATGCGGGGGATTTCGATCGTGCGGCGGTAGAAGAACAGGTTCTTGCCCGGCTGCGGGTTGTAGTAGCTCTGGCCGCTGATGTAGACCGGATGCGTCGGCTGGCTCAGGCTGTTGAGCGGATAGCCGGCGACCTGGCGGGTGTTGTCGCGCTCGGCGTACATCGCGTTCGTCTTGAACGTGACGTAGTCGTTGAAGTGGTGGCTGCCCGAGGCGAAGATCGTCTTCAGCTCGTTCTTCGGCGACCACATCATCTGGTCGGTCGGGTTGTAGTAGTCGTCCGGGAAGCGCACGCCGGTGTGGTAGCTGGACGGCAGGCGCGAATCTTCGCCCACGCCCACGCCATCCCAGGAACCGGTGTGGTTCAGCACATGGCTGCTGCCGCTCGGGCCGCCGGTCGGCGACACCAGCAGGTAACGGCCCCACGGGCCGGTACCGCTCAGGCCGTCCTCGGAGTGGTTCGGGCCGTAGGTGTAGCGCGTGATCTCGCGGGACTTCGCCCAGATCGCCTCTTCCTTGTTATAGGAAGCGTTGAACATGAGCGAGGTCTTCTCGTTCGTGCTGCCGAGGGTGAACGAATAGGCCTGCTTGGTGCCGTCGTTGCCGTCGTTCTCGCCCACGTAGGCGCTGGCTTCGGCGCCGTTGTAGTGGTCCTTCAGAATGATGTTGACCACGCCGGCGATGGCGTCGGTGCCGTACACGGCCGAGGCGCCGTCCTTCAGCACGTCGATGCGCTCGATCAGCGAGGCCGGGATGGTGGACATGTCGGTGTAGCCGTCCAGGCTCGTGGCCCAGCGCTTGCCGTTGACCAGCACCAGCGTGCGGTTCTCACCGAGGTTGCGCATGTTGATGTACTGGCCGCCCTCTTCCGAGTTCGAGGTCAGCACGCTGGCCTTGCTGAAGGTGGGCGAGCCTGCGACGGTCAGGTTCTGCAGGATGTCGCCCACGTTGACCAGGCCGGTCTTCTGGATGTCGGCCTGGGTCATGGTGAAGACGGGCTTGGAGGTTTCCACGTCCACGCTGCGGATGCGCGAACCGGTCACCGTGATGGTTTCCAGCTTTTTGACTTCGGCCGGGTTGGCGTCCTGCGCAAAAGCGGGCAGCGCCACGGCGAGAGTACCTACGGACAACGCCAGACGAACGGCGACCGTAAGTTTATTGTCAACTTTCTTGCGGAACTGCATGTTTTTCTCCCCAGTAACGGCACCGGCCCCAACCGATGCCAAAAAGGCCGTCTTGCTATGCAAGTGGCAGGTTCCGATGGCGTTGCACCTCAGAACTTGCTGTCTGCCAGCTGAACAAGCCGGCGCATTCGTGATCACCAAATCGCAACCATTGCGTTCTTGGTCTCGGTAGAAGTTGCTCTTTGTGAGCTCCCACTACCAAGAAATTACGACCTTATGGGAAAATTCTTGCGGATGTCAACGCTTTCGTAACACGCGTTTCACGGTGATATCCGGTTTTTCGGGCCACGCTCCCACTCACAAGTCGCCATCCGCCAGGAAAATGCGATGAACATGCAGAAAATTTCGACCAACGAGTCTTCATCCACCTTTGCCGATCGCATCAAAGTGCTGATCCAGCGGGTGGGCAGCGTCACCGAGATCGCACGCATGTGCGGGTTCTCCGAGGGCGTCGTGCGCAGCTGGCGCGACGGCAACACGGATCCGTCGCGTGCGCGTTGCGTCACGCTGGCCAAGACCCTGGGGATTTCCCTGGTGTGGCTGGTGGCTGGCGAGGGCACCATCCAGACCACCGATGCCATGGCGTCGGGCGAGGACCTGCCCAATGCCGAGGCGTCGGCCAACCGCCACCGCTCCAAGCTGCGCACGGCGGCGGACACCCTGCATGCCAGCGGCATGGCGATGGATCCCAGCCGCCTGAACACGGCGCTGCGCATCCTGCAGTCGGAACTCGACCTGGCCGAGAGCCGCCTGACCCTGGCGGACAACGCCGACATGCTGGCCGACCTGTACGAAATCCTGGGTCCCGGCGGCAACGACGTCGACGCGGCGGCGATGGTGGCGTTCAACCAGCGCCTGCACGAGCGCGTGAAGCGCGGCCGTCAGGCCATCGCGTAAGGCGCGGGCCGTTGCTCAAGGCATAAAAAAACGGCAGCCCAAAGGCTGCCGTTTTTTTGTCCGAAGGCCCGTCGTTACAGGCGGGCGATGTCCGCGATGGCGCCGAACTGCGCCTTGAGCTGGCCCAGCAGGGCCAGTCGGTTGGCGCGCACCGCCGGGTTGTCCGCGTTCACCAGCACGCTGTCGAAGAAGGCATCCACCGGCGCCTGCAACTGCGCGAGGCGCGTCAGCACGGCGGCGTAATCGCCGGCCTGCAGCGGTGCCACGGTATCGGCGCGGGCCGCATCGAGCGCGGCGTGCAGTGCACGTTCGGCGTCGGCCTCGAAGTGCGCCGGATCCACCGAGGTGCCGACCGGGGCCGCATCCGCTTCCTCGGCCTGCTTGCGCAGGATGTTGGCGACGCGCTTGTTGGCGGCGGCCAGGCTCAAGGCTTCCGGCCGGCGGCCAAATTCGCCCACCGCGCGCAGGCGGCGATCGAAATCGACCAGACTGGACGGCGACACCGCCAGTACCGCCTCGAACTGCTCGGTGGTGAAGCCCTGCTCGGCGTAGTAGCCGCGCAGGCGATCGAGCACGAACTCCACCAGCTCGTCGGCCAGCGCGGCGCGGCGCTTGCCGGCATCGAGGGCCGGCGCCTTGCCGTCCTTGCCCGGCTTGAGGCCGGCGGCGAGTGCGGCTTCGGGTAGCAGCTCCAGCGCTTCGACAAAGCTGCCGCGCAGGTCCAGTTCCAGGCCGCCTTCCACCAGGGTGCGGGCCAGGCCGAGCGCGGCGCGGCGCAAGGCGAACGGATCCTTGTTGCCGCTGGGCTTGAGGCCCACGGCGAAGATGCCGGCCAGCGTGTCCAGGCGATCGGCCACGGCAAGCACCTGGCCCACCTTGCCGGCGGCGATGGCATCGCCAGCGAAACGGGGCTGGTAGTAGCTGTCCAGCGCGTCGGACACGTCGGCCGGTTCGCCGTGGTGCGCGGCGTAGTAACGGCCCATCACGCCCTGCAGTTCGGGGAATTCGCCGACCATGCGGGTGAGCAGGTCGCACTTGCTGAGCGATGCCGCACGCGTGGCCGCGCCGGCGTCCACGCCCACCCGGCCGGCGATGATGCGGGCCAGCTCGGCCGCGCGCACGCTCTTGTCCCACAGGCTGCCCAGCGACTGCTGGTAGGTGACGTTCTTGAGCTGGTCCTGGTAGCTGGCCAGCGGCGCCTTGAGGTCTTCGTCCCAGAAGAACTTGGCATCGGCGAAGCGCGGACGGATCACGCGCTCGTAGCCCTTGCGGATTTCCGAGGGCTGCTTGCTCTGGATGTTCGCAATGCCGATGAAGTGCTCGGTGAGCTTGCCGTTCGCGTCGAACACGGGAACGAACTTCTGGTTGGTCTCCATGGTGGTGACCAGGGCTTCCGGCGGCACGGCAAGGAACTCGCGATCGAAGGTGCACGCGATGGCCACCGGCCACTCGGTGAGGTTGGCGATTTCATCGAGCAGCGCGTTGTCGAGCTGCGGCACGCCGCCGGTTTCCTTTGCGGCGCGGGCCACTTCGTCGCGGATCTTCTGGCGGCGCTCGGCCGGATCGGCCAGCACGTTTGCGGCGGTCATCGCATCGAGCCAGCTGTCGGCATCGGCCACGTGTACCGGCTGCGTATGCATGAAGCGATGGCCGCGCGACTTGCGCCCGCTGGTCAGGCCCAGCACGGAGCCATCGACGATGTCCGAACCGTGCAGCATCACCAACCAGTGCGCGGGACGCACAAAGGTGTAGTCGTGATCGCCCCAGCGCATGGGCTTGGGGACGGGCAGGCCCTTGAGCGCCTCGTCCACGATCTCGGGCAGCAGGGCCGCCACCGGCTGGCCAGGCTTTACCGCGCGGAACACGAACCACGAACCCTTGTCGGTTTCCAGTTTTTCCAGCTGCTCGACGGTAACGCCGCACGACTGCGCAAAGCCTTGCAGGGCCTTGCTCGGCTGGCCGTTCGCATCCAGCGCGGCGTTCACCGCGGGGCCGCGGCGCTCGAGGTTCTGCTCCGGCTGGTTCACCGCCACCGCGGGGATATGGACGGCCAAACGGCGCGGCGACGCGTACAGCTTCGCTTCGTCCAGGCCGGCTTCCACGCCGCGTTTGGCCAGCCCGTCGCAGATGCCGCGCAGGAAGGCGGCGGCCAGTTCGTCCAGCGCCTTGGGCGGCAGTTCCTCGGTGCCCAGTTCGATCAACAGCGGCTTGGTGGCGGCGCTCATGCAGCCTGCTCCTTGAGGTTCTTCTTCAGGCCCGGGAAGCCGAGCTTTTCACGTTGCGCGACATACGCCTCGGCCACCGCGCGGGCCAGCGTGCGCACGCGCAGGATGTAGCGCTGGCGTTCGGTGACGCTGATGGCGCGGCGCGCGTCGAGCAGGTTGAAGGTGTGGCTGGCCTTCATCACCTGCTCGTAGGCCGGTAGGGGCAGGCCCACGGCGATCAGCTTGTTCGCCTCGCCCTCGCACACGTCGAACCAGTGCAGCAGTTCCGGCACGTTGGCGTGCTCGAAGTTATAGGTGCTCTGCTCCACTTCGTTCTGGTGGAACACGTCGCCGTAGGTTACGGTGCCGTGCGGACCTTCGGTCCACACCAGGTCGTAGACGTTGTCCACGTTCTGCAGGTACATGGCCAGGCGCTCGAGACCGTAGGTGATCTCGCCGGTCACGGGACGGCACTCCAGGCCGCCGGCCTGCTGGAAGTAGGTGAACTGGGTCACCTCCATGCCGTTGAGCCAGACTTCCCAGCCCAGGCCCCAGGCGCCCAGCGTGGGGGATTCCCAGTTGTCCTCGACGAAGCGCAGGTCGTGGACCAGCGGGTCCAGGCCCAGCTCCTTCAGCGAACCGATGTACAGGTCCAGGATGTTGTCGGGATTGGGCTTCATCACCACCTGGTACTGATAGTAATGCTGCAGGCGGTTGGGGTTCTCGCCGTAGCGGCCGTCCGTGGGACGGCGCGAAGGCTGCACATAGGCCGCCGCCCACGGCTCGGGACCGAGCGAACGCAGGAAGGTGGCGGGGTGGAAGGTGCCGGCGCCGACCTCGGTGTCGAGGGGCTGCAGCAAGACACAACCCTGGGCCGCCCAGTAGCGGTTGAGGGTCTGGATCACATCCTGGAAGGTGCGCGCGGACATGGCTTTCCGTGGGCTTCGATAAAGCGGGTTAGTATAGCCGGGACCGCATTCTTCGCTGGATTCCGGCGGTAAATGCCTACCGGAGAGATCGCCGCATGGCCGCTTCACCGCAATCCGTGTCCCTGCTCGGCCGCCATAACCGGCTGGTGCTCGACGACATGCTGGCCACGCTGGTGGTCGATGGCTATCTGCTGGCCGAGGACGCCAAGCAGGTCCGCATGGGCAACCGCAGCGGGCGCAGCACGGTGGAACTGCATCCGCTGGTGCTGGTGGCCAACGCCAAGCTGCCCAACCAGCGCGATCCCGGCCGCCCGCTGAGCCTGGAGGCGCTGACCGAATGGCTGGCCCGCCACGCCCAGCTGCCGTACCTGAAGATCGACCCGATGAAGATCAACGTGGCCTCGGTAACCCAGGTGGTCAGCCGCGCCTACGCCGAGCGCCATCGCATCCTGCCCGTGGCCGTGGCGCCGGGCGAGGTGACGTTCGCTACCTGCGAGCCGTTCGACAACGGCTGGGCGGCGGACCTGTCGCACATGATCCGGCGCGACGTGAAGCGCGTGGTGTCCAACCCGATCGACATCAACCGCTACCTGGCCGAGTTCTACGGCGTGCAGCGCTCCATCCAGCTGGCGCAGGATGCCAAGGGCCAGGGTACGCCCTCGGGCATCCTCAACTTCGAGCAGCTGCTGGAGCTGGGCAAGAGCGGCGAAGTCGGCGCGGACGACCGCCACGTCGTGCACATCGTCGACTGGCTGCTGCAATACGCGTTCGAGCAACGCGCGTCGGACATCCATCTGGAGCCGCGCCGCGACGCCGGCCTGATGCGCTTCCGCATCGACGGCGTGATGCACAAGGTCTTTGAATTGCCGCCGCCGGTGATGACCGCGGTGACGGCGCGCATCAAGATCCTCTCGCGCATGGACGTGGCCGAAAAGCACCGGCCGCAGGATGGCCGCATCAAGACGCGCTCCGCCGGCGGCCGCGAGGTGGAACTGCGTATCTCCACCATGCCGACCGCGTTCGGCGAGAAGGTGGTCATGCGTATCTTCGACCCGGACATCGTCGCCAAGGATTTCTCGCAGCTCGGCTTCTCCGCGGAAGAAGACGCCTCGTGGCGTTCGATGGTGGAGCGTCCCCACGGCATCGTGCTGGTGACCGGTCCCACCGGTTCGGGCAAGACCACTACGCTGTATTCCACGCTCAAGCACCTCGCCACGCCCGAGTTGAACGTGTGCACGGTGGAAGACCCGATCGAAATGGTCAGCCCCGAGTTCAACCAGATGCAGGTGCAACCGGCGATCGACCTGGATTTCGCGATGGGCGTGCGCACGCTGCTGCGCCAGGACCCGGACATCATCATGGTGGGCGAAATCCGCGACCTGGAAACCGCGCAGATGGCGGTGCAGGCTTCGCTTACCGGCCATCTCGTGCTGTCGACCCTGCACACCAACGACGCGCCCAGCGCGATCACGCGACTGCTCGATCTGGGCGTGCCCCACTACCTGATCCAGTCCACGCTGACGGGCGTGGTCGCACAGCGACTGGTGCGCACGCTGTGCCCGCATTGCAAGCAGGAAACCGAGCAGGATCCGCACGAGTGGACTGCGCTCACGCATGGCTGGACGGTGCCGTTGCCACAGAAGGTCTTCAAGCCAGTCGGCTGCCTGGAATGCCGCAATACCGGCTTCATGGGCCGCACCGGCATCTACGAGATGCTGCCGCTTTCCGCACGCCTGCGCGGCCTGATTTCCGCGCAACTGGACCTGGGACATTTCGGCCACGCGGCCCTGGCCGAAGGCATGCAGCCCTTGCGCATTTCGGCCGCCGCGCAAGTGGCGCGCGGCGTCACGACGGTGCAGGAAGTGCTGCACGTGATTCCTCCGATTGAACATGGCGCCGTCTGAGGCGGCCTGATCCTTCCACCTTCCACTGTCGTATCGCATGAAGCCTGTCCTGATCATCCGCACCGGTCGCGCACCCCAGCCCATCCGCGCACGTCACGGTGATTTCCCTCACTGGTTCCGCCTTGGCGCACAGCTTTCCCCCGAACGCATCCGCGTGATCGATGTGGAAGCCGGCGAAGCCTTGCCCGCCGCAAACGAGGTGGCCGGCGCGCTGATCACGGGATCGGCCGCCATGGTCACCGAGCGCGCCCCTTGGAGCGAACGCACGGCGGGTTGGATTCGCGATGCGATGGACCTGGAGCTGCCGTTGTTCGGTGTGTGCTACGGACACCAGTTGATGTCCCATGCACTCGGCGGTCGCGTCGACTACCTGCCCGGTGGCCGCGAAATCGGCACGGTATCGCTGAACATGCTCGATGCCGCGAAGAACGATCCGCTGGCGAGTGCGTTGCCGGCCAGTTTCCGCGCGCATGCCACGCACGAACAGAGCGTGCTGGAACTGCCCAAGGGCACGACGGTGCTGGCAAGTTCCGATCGCGATCCCAACCATCTGGTTCGCTATGGCAAGAACGCGATGAGCGCGCAGTTCCATCCGGAGTTCAACGCGGACGTGATGCGCGCCTACATCCATCGCAAGCAGCACGACATGAAGCGCGAAGGGTTCGATCTGCACCACACCTTCCGTCAGGTGGCGCCCACGCCGCTTGCGCGTCGGTTGTTCCGGCAGTTCTCGCGGCATCATGGGCTCGCCCGCGACTGACGTGACTGTCACGGGCCCTGACTAGAATCGCAGCGTGGGCGCCAAGCTCGGCGCCGCCGCACGGACAGGGATCATGGGACGACAACCGCATGTGCACAGCGCGTCCGTGATCGCGATGCGCCTGGTCGATATCGCCGATGCGATCGACCTTACCGCGGCGGAGTCCTTGTGGGCGCAGCAGGCGCGTACCGCGGCTGCGCGCAGCCGGTTGACCACGGCGCCGCCCAAGGCGATGAGCTTTGGCGTGCCACCGGTGGAGCTCACGCTGGGAACCCTGCAGGTCGAGATTGCCGGGCAGACATTGCAGGCCACCGCTCTGGCGCGACTCTACGAGTTTGGCGTCGCGGCCTTTTCCATCCGTGTTCCCGCAGGTGATCTGACCTGGCTGGACTTCGCCGCGCGCATCAACGCCGTGGATTCCGCGCTGGGCATCGCCTCAGGCACCGACCTGTGGAACCGATTGGTGGTGCAGATCACCGGCATCATGCGGCCGGCCTTGTTGAGGCCCAATCAGGCGTCCCTGCAGGAAGACTATCTGCTGGGACTGGTGCACTCGCTCGAAGGGGTGACCAGCACCGCGACCTTGCACGACGACCTCGACCTCGTCCCCGTACTCGCCGGTGAATCCAGGCCGCTTTCGGAACAGGCGCGACAGGAGCTGCTGCGGCAGCGTTTCTCCTATTACACCGACGACCTAGCGATACTCACGTGGGATCGCGCCTTCATCTATGAACCCCGCGACGACTCGGACGTGGTCGACGTGCTCGAGGTCGCCAACGCGCAGTTGCTCGAACTTCGCTACTACGACGAACTGCTCGATGCCGAGCTGCCGCGCATGTACGACCTGGTGGAGGCTACGCATCATGTCGCGAACCCGCTGGCGGCGCGTCGCTACGCGGACCTCGCCCGTCATCTCTACACGCTGGTGGCAGAGGTCACGGAGATCACCGAGAAAGTGGACAACGCGCTTCAGGTCACCGAGGACGTTTACCTTGCGCGCGTGTACGCGGCGGCGCTCGATCTGTTCCGCGTTTCCCATGTCAGCAAGGCGGTGGATCGCAAGCTGTCCATCATTCGCGACAGCTACGCGGCGCTCTATGAAGAGGCCTCAAGCAAGCGAGGCGAACTGCTCGAGCTGGCGATCATTGCGCTGATCGTGCTGGAAATCGTGATTGCCGTGGTCCGGCACGTATAGCGACCGCGTCAACGACTCCGGGGAGGCATGGGGAAAGGGGTGATCTTCTGGCCATCACTGGCATCGCGAATCACCAGTGTCCCCTTGCTTTCGACTTCCTCGATGCGGACGACCGACTGCATGGGCAGGTGAAGCACGCGTGTGTCCTTGAACTCTTCGCGCAGCTTCTCTTCCGTGGGATCGACCAGCAGACCTTCACCGACCGGCTCGAACACCAGCTCACCGACCTCGGTGAAGCCCCAAAGACCGCTGGATGCCACGTGCCGGGCATAGAGCTCGTAGCACTTGCCCAGGTGCAGGAAGGTGACCTTGTAGAGTTTCTTGTTGCGCATGCGCTTATTTTAGCCGCGCAGCCGGCGGGCGATGGCGTCCCGCGAGAACAGGGCGAACACCAGGCCAAACAGGAAGCCGGCGATGTGCGTCCACCAGACCACCGCGCCGTAGCTGGGGCCCACGTAGCTGAAGAGCAGTTGCAGCAGGATCCAGATGCCGATCAGCAGAAAGGCCGGCACGCGCACGAATTCCAGATAAAAGCCCAGCGGCAGCACCAGTCCCAGGCGGGCCCGCGGAAAGAGCGCGATATACGTGCCCAGTACGGCGGACACGGCTCCGCTGCATCCGATGATCGGCGAACGCACGCCCACCAGCGACAGGGCGCCCACCAGGTTGGCCACCATGCCGCCGACCACAAACAGCAACAGGAAACGAAACGAGCCCAGCGCGCGCTCGGCCGGCAAGCCAAAGATCACCAGAAAGAGCAGGTTGCCGAGCAGGTGCAGCCAGGCGAGATGGATGAAAAGCGCTGTAAACAGCCGAAGCAGCGACGGGTCGTGCAGCTGCGGTAGTAGCGGTGCCTTGGGGTCGAAAATGTTCGCCGGCACGGTGCCCCATTCCAGCCACATGGACGTGCGCTCGGGCGCGGGCATCAAGGCCAGTCCAACGAAACTGATCACGCACACGACAACCAGGAGCACAGTGGCCCACTGCACGTGCCGGCGACGACGAGTTTCAACGTGGACAAACACGGGATCGCTCCGAAGGATGCAGGCAGACAAGCCTCGCATCATAGGCGATAAGTTTTCCCGCATCGCACCGGGAGGCGCAAACAGAAGCGGGATTGCAACCGGCCGCAGCGCTGCATGTCGATTCGACACGCAGATCGCATGCGTGGATATTTTTGTTCCGCGCAAAGACAAACGCCTTCCCTGGAGGGAAGGCGTTTGAGGGATAAAGCCCCTGGCGGTGACCTACTCTTGCATGAGGATTCACACTACCATCGGCGCAGCTGCGTTTCACTTCCGAGTTCGGG